>Ga0129333_10004302_pt1 | contig 13321 bp, 12 predicted proteins | sample CPB6_08_DNA_FD_94474 | JGI IMG/M metagenome (GOLD analysis project Ga0129333, IMG submission 94474) | Freshwater to marine salinity gradient microbial communities from Chesapeake Bay, USA - CPBay_Sum_0.6_0.8_DNA | ecosystem: Environmental > Aquatic > Marine > Coastal | place: USA: Chesapeake... | reverse complement strand
TCGCCTTGCTGAAGAAGACTGATTTCAAAATCGAAAACTGATTTTCATTGGCGGGAAAAAAATTTTCCGCCAATTTTTTTGTCTAAAAAGTTCAACCAGTTTTCTTCAATCTATCTGAAATAAAATTACTTGATTGAGTATATGTATTCTTCTTTTTGAAATCAGTTACAAATGCTTCTAAGTACCTTGGCTTTAGTAAGTATATCTGTCTTTTTTTCTCATTCTCTTCAACATAATGTTCAATTATTGTAACTGGTCTGCATAATTCATTACCATTTTTAGTTACAACTTGACCATTGATATTCAATTTGTGTGTTGTATTATAAAAGGTTTCATCTACATGTAATCCTTCTGGATATGGACCATATTCATAAGTTTCGTAGTGATGGATAGTTCCATATGGATCATCAAATTCTTTTTCAAGTACTTTTGATAAAGTATAATTAGTCATTGGCCAATCATATAAAGCGTTGACCATATTATTAGTTAAAAGTATTACCCAATCATAATATTGATTGCCATACAATTCGTATGCTAGTGTGTCTGGTTTGTCCTGATCTCTGATAGCATATTTTGTAAAGACAGTAGCGTATGAAAAAATATCATCATTGATTTTAAATCTTCTGAAGAAATTTTTAGCAGTGACCACATCAGATTCTGAAAAAGGAAATCTGATAGGTTTTTCGTCGTATGTAATGTTGGGAACGATTGAAAAAAACATCAGTAATACTCCGCTTCTTCTGAGAATATAAGTTTTGTTTCTAAGAACGTTAGATCTAAAGTATAAGCAACCATTCTGCCATCCTGAGTAGTTGCATAAACACCATCTGGTGTGAAGTTCACACTCATTTCAGACAAGGCACATCTCTTATACTGTGGTACATGCATGTTTGGTTTAGCACCGCTCATAAATGTTACTTGTACGAGCTTTGGAACTTTGACATAACTACTTTGCCATGCGCCAGTCAGATCGCTTGGAATAGCTCCTGCTCCTGGTACGAGACCTGTTGCTGCTAAACCTCCAGTAACAAGAAGTTGTGATGTGCTAGCAATTCTTTTAGAAGCTCCAGAAAATGTAGGAAGCATTGCTTTTTTGAAAGTTGTGATTATTTTTTCAATATTATTAGCTTCTGTTGCATTTCTGGGAACCAACTTAAATTTTAAACTAAACCCTCTCATTTCTGGTTTTGAATAAAGGAGTTCAACGTTTGGGTTTTCAATTATTCCTCTTGTTCCACCAAGTATTTCGTCTGATGAAACTGTCTCGCCAGTTGCTTTATATACAGCGTCTTGAACTCCTTTTACCATTGAAGTACTGGCAAAAGAATTAATTGCTTGTCCTGCAGAACTCGCTCCTTCCATTATTCCACTCAAAGCATTTGATTGACCAAATGTTCGCATTGCATTTGCACCACCATTACTGAAGGTATGTCCAGCCCATTGACCCTTGTATGCTGCTCCAATATCTTCTGGCATATACAGCATAATTTGTGGAAGTCCTTCGACTTTTCCATAATCTAAGGCACCATTTTTTTCTGACCAATATGCCTTTGCACTAGCAGGTTCTCCAGAAAAGTTTGCAAGTGGATTTATAATTGCTTCTGATGATGCATTGTATCTATCTATTGCTCCTTGCCCAACACCAGTGTTTTGAGAGAACGGTGGAATATACTCCCAGAAATCAAAGAGCACATAATCAGTATCTGGTGTAATTCCAGGATTTGATGGGTAACGTAATGAATTTGCAAAGTCTGGTTTTGCATCTCCATAATTTTTTCTTCCAATACCACCAATATTGCTGCTTCCTACAGTAAATCTCAAACTATCTTTTGCTTCTCTGGGATCTGATAAACCATCTTTTGCTGGTTTAAATTGAGATGCTTTTATAGAAGTGTTTGCTGTAGTATTGAAAGCATTTTTTTGTACTTGACCAGTACCGTATGTGGTTTCTGCCATTTATTTACTCATCTCCCTGCTTTTCTTTGTTCCATATCCTTTGATGATCCTGTGTGCTGTGATTTTGTCATAATATTTGTCAAGTGTTTCTTTCCAAACTTCTTCTTTGTTGATAGGAAATTTGACACCATTCACATCTTTCACAAAATCTTCTGTTGGCAGAAGAATAGCAGTGTCCCACTCAGCAGAGGCTAAATCAATATACAGTCCGTTGACGTGATCGCTTATATATTTATGGAAACATACTTTGGGCATCTCGATCTTTCCTTCCATCAACTTCTTGATGCAAAGTATCCTTTTCTTGATTGGTAGATAGTGTAAATTAGCTCCCCAAAATTCTTCTTTGGTGGATTTGATAACATAAACAAGAGGAAACCTATCATAATAGGGTAACCATTTCATCTTTGCTTTGTATTCAAACATGTAGAGGTGACCTTCAACAACAAACTTTCTAAGTTCGTTTTGATCTTGTTCCTTTGCTACTCCAGTACGATCCCTCTTTTCATCCAGAACATATTTGTCAAAATTTTTCTTGTATTTTCCTGCTTCTGACTTGACAGCGGAGAGATACCAACTATAACTTTTCTTTTCTCCACCAGTTTTTTCTGTTACACGTTCAAATAAAGTTTTGTATCCTGGATCTTTATTGACTTTATTCCTTTGTATTTCTTTAAATCCTTGTGCCATTGCTATACTCCTAAATGGTCTTCGGTGAGTATTAAGAAGTTCATCTGCCTGTCTTCACAATACTCACGGGCGGCGGACCATTTAGCTTGGTTCTTTACAAAAGTTAGTGCAGCATTACGATAGGCAGCAGTTTTTCTATTTGCGTCATTTGGTGGTAGTGTTTGTCTTTTGGGTTTGATTTCAATAATATACTTGGAGATCTTTCCATCCTTTTCACGAACCTTGATATAGAAATCTGGATAGTATCTCCTCACTTTACCATCGGGAGCACGATAAGGGATGATTATCTCCTCGCTCCCCCATTCTATTATTGATGGGTTGTTATCACAGAACACCATGAACTTTCGTTCCCATAGCGACCTATAGATAACACGAGTTGGGTTGCCACGATACTTGCCAGGATTTACAGGTTTGTATAACCCAGAGTATGCCATAAATATAGTTGGACCAACATAGGTATTTAGTGTGTCAATCAACGGTTTTATTGGTGCTATTGCTAGCTATGGCGGAATGTCATCTAGTAACAATTTTCTTGTAAAAATTGTTAAACCACCAGTTGAATATCAAAATCTAGAACAAGTTGTTAGTTTGTTTTGTAGTGAAGCTCAACTACCTAATGTGACAACTGCAACTGGCACTACAAATGGATTGTATCTTGGATCTGGACAAATACAATATCCACACACTAGAGTATATTCACAGATACAGTTGGGATTTTTATTGGATGCTAATCTATCAGCATTGAAATTTTTTAATAAATGGCATGATTGGATTTTTAGTGGACATGAAACTGAATACACAGATCAGGAAAAAAATCTTGGATTGGAAAAAATGACGGGTCTTGGTACTGTAAGACCAAGAATGGAAAATAGACCTATCAGAGTTAGATATAGAGATTCGTATACATCAACCATATTAATTAGTAAGACTGAAATCGGTCCCAATGCTCCCAATCAAAGAGTTCCAATAACATATGTTTTAGAGCAAGCATATCCAGTTGCTATAGATGCCATTCCTCTTGCTTATGGACCTTCTCAATTAACATCAGTAACTGTTCAACTGTCGTATGCAAGACATTATACAGTTTCAAATGATATAAGATCTGTTGTTGGAACTCTTTCTGGGATGTACAAGGGCAAGGCTAAAAAAGATGTGGAACAAAAGGTGGTTCCTGGTTCCAAAAAGTAATTTTCAATTCCGCAAAATCGGAAAAAATTTTTCCGCCAAAAAATCGCTCCAAAAGTCGAGATAAATATACATATGATCTGGTCTAAACATAATGGCATTACCACAGGTTGCTCATCCAACATATGAGCTAGAAATTCCATCTTCTGGGAAAACACTAAAATATCGTCCATTTCTTGTAAAGGAAGAAAAGGTATTATTGTTGGCTCTAGAATCAAATGATGAAAAACAGATTGAAAATGCTGTAAAAAATCTCTTAAAGGGATGCATACAAACAAGAGGCATTAAAGTAGAAGAAATGCCAATGTTTGATTTGGAATATATTTTTCTGAATATCCGTGCTGTATCGGTTGGCGAAGTAGTTGATATGACCGTTACTTGTAGGGATGATAATACTACAACAATACCTTATAAGTTAGATTTAACTAAAATTAAAGTTACGAAACCAGAAGGTCATAGCAATAAGATTATGATTTCTGATAATATGGGATTTATTATGAAATACCCATCATTTCCAGACTTTGTAAGAAATTCAATTATTGGAAAACCTGCAACAAACGATAATATCTTAGAAATCATCGCTTCTTGCATTGATCAACTATTTGATGGTGATGATGTCTATGATAGTTCAACAACTACGCAAAAAGAATTCACTGAATTTTTAGAAGGTCTTACAAATTTGCAATTGGAGAAATTACAAGAGTTCTTTAGTGATGTACCAAGACTTGAACATACTTTCTCACTGAAAAATCCAAATACTGGTGTTGAATCAGAATATACAATTACGGGTCTAGCAAATTTTTTCGGATAGCACTCTTCCATAATAGTATGGAAGGGTATTACAAGACCAATTTTGCCTTGATGCAACACCATAAATATAGCTTGACTGAGATTGAAAATATGATGCCTTGGGAAAGGCAAGTATATGTAACTCTGTTGATGCAGTATCTAGATCAAGTTAAACAAGAACAAGCACAAGCAGCAAGGGCATAATGGGAGCTTTTACATTTGCACCACAAGGTCACGGAGAGGCCAGTAATAAACTTCTAAATGATCTTGTAAAAAAAGGTCTGAAAAAGCTTCTTGAGAATTATACTGGAAAACAAAAAGGTGGATTAGTACCTACCAAAAAAGGTGCTATGCAAACCGACAATGTGGAAGGTGTAAATGTTACGGATATTACTGATAAAAAACCTGTACAAAGAATACTTGGTGCTGGAAAAAATACAGGTTTGCTTGGTCAAGGAAAAAATGCAATTGTTAAATCCGAAACACGAGCACTTCCTCCAGGTGGACCTAGGTTACCTGGAAACCCAAATATTGGCGGTGGAAAGGGTGGAGGTTTTGTAAATATTCCTGGTATTTCTGCCCCAGCAACTCCATTAAATGCAGATGCATTTTTCAAACAAGCACAACAGGGAGTTGGAACTGCTGGAGAATATTTGTCACCAGAGCAGAGAAAAAGTTTGTTCGCAAAATCTAAACAAATGCGAGCAGATGAAAATGGACCAGAAATATCAAGAGATAGTGGTGTTGACATAGTATCTGCTGTAAATAAAGTTACGGAAGCAATTGTTAAGTTGTCTGAAGAGACAAAATCTACTGGTAGTGACAATACAAAACTTCTCAATCGAATTGGATCTTCAATAGACAAGGGAAATACAGATAAGAAAAAGCAAATTGCTGGATCTTTAAGTCCAGAAAATCATCGCAAAAAACAAGAACAGAGACAACAACAACTAGCTAGAACGATACAAACAGAGACACCATTTGTAAGACAAAGACCTAGTTTTCAGTCTTCTGGCGGTGGGTTGCCAGTATCTGATATATTTGATACTTACAAATCCTTGAGATCTGGTGGAAAATCAACTACTACTCTTGGAAGTAAAAATAGTAATTTAGCAAGAGGATTATCAGCAAAAACTGTTCCTCTTGGAGGTGCTGCTGGTGGACTTGCTGGTGATGTTGCACAAAGGGGATTGACTGCATTATCTAAACCAGCTCAAAAAGCAGGAGCAAAAGGAATTGAGAAAGGTTTGGTTAAAGGAGCAGAAAAAATAGGATTGAAGAAAATCCCAGGAGTTGGATTATTAGCTGGTGCTGGTTTTGGAATTGAAAGGTTGCTCAGAGGTGATTTGTTGGGTGCAGTTGGGGAGATTGCATCTGGCGCCGCATCCACTGTTCCTGGAATAGGAACTGGCATTTCTCTTGGTATTGATGCCGCATTGATGGCAAAAGATACTTTACAACCAGAAGCAGCATTTGCCACTGGAGGCATTATAAATCAACCAACTACTGCGTTGATGGGTGAGGGTGGAAAAGCAGAAGGTGTATTCCCACTGGAGGGAAGTGAGGGTAAAAAAACCTTTGAAAATTTTGGTAAAGGTTTACTAGATGCACAAAAACAAAATCCAGATTTGTCTGCAAGAAATGATGCTAAGGGATTGACAGAATTCTTTGATAAACAGAGAGGATTTCAAAGATTAGTTGATTTGATGAAAGAAGCAGGTATTGGATCTGGCGGTGGTGGTGGAGGAGAACAACAACCACCAGGACAAGGAGAGGATTATCAAGCCACTGGCGATGAACAGCAAATGACTGAAGCGTTGATTGCTGGTGAGGAAGGAGTTCGTTTAGATGCATACCAAAATTCTGGAGATGTTCCTACAATAGGATATGGACAAACCAGATTGGATGGAAGAGCAGTAAAATTGGGAGATAAGATAACAAAAGAGCAAGCTGTTGGTGGACTTAGATCGAATATTTCTAGTCATAGAAATGTAGCAATTAAACAAGTTGGTGCTGATCAATGGGCAAAACTTGATCCCAAAGCAAAAGCAGTTTTAACCTCACTTGCTTATAATTACGGACATGTTCCAAGTGTTGCGCTTACTGCGGCAAAAACTGGAGATACCGCTAAAATTGCTGACGCTGTGGAATCATTGAGTGTCTCAGGAACTCAAGGATATGATTCTAGATTAATAGGAAGAAGAAAAAGAGAAGCTGAATTTATTAGAACTGGAACTTCTTCCAGATTAGATAAAGATTTTCTAGCTGGTGGAAAATTGGCAGCACCATCTAGTGGTCCTATGCTTGGTGCAGGAGCTTCTGGATCTGGTGGTGGTACTGCGACTGCTTTATCGAATGCTGCTCAATCTTTGAAGGGAATGGATACATCCAGGGGTCCAGATGGAGGAAATAATGCATGTGTTTGGTCGGTAAATCAGGTTTACAAAAAAGCTGGAATTAGACCACCATGGGGCGATGCACTTAGGGTATCGAATGCAGAAGCTGCTATGAAAAGAGATGGTTATTTTCAGGTTCCAGAAAATCAAAGGCAACCAGGAGATATTTACATTGCTAGAGATAATCATGCAACAGAACCTCAAACACATATCGGTGTTGTTGTTCCAGGTGGTGACATTCTTTCAAATTCAAGTAGCAAAGCTAAATTTGCTTGGCAAGGACCACCTTCCCAGTATGAAGCAGAATATGGAAGAAAGGGAGTTTTTTATAGGATGCCAGGAATGGCGGGAAGAGATGCTAGAGTTGCTGGAAAACCTGGATCGAGAGGTGGAGCTGCTTTACCACCAGCTGGTGCTTCTCCATCTTCAGCACAAGCACTTGCATCTGCAAATAGAAGTAATGGTCAAGCACTAGCAGCAAGTTCGGCACAATATACTGCTATGGGTCTAACTACTGGCGGTGGTGGAAATAATATCTACAATATTGCTGGAGGAAGCCCTGGTGGTGGATATTCTGGTGGATCTAATCAATATCCAACTGGAGTATCTGCTACAGCGGTATCTCCTTGGTGGACACAGGTATTGCCAGCTAGACTGTGAGGTAAATTATGTCAGCAGAAGTACAAAGCGCAACAGATTTTCGTATTACTAGTTTGGTTATTTCTAGACCAGACGGATCAAACCCCCTGGCAATTTCAAAAATTGCTGCAGAGTTTTCATACATTGAAAATATCAAGTATCCTTGTGTGATGGGAACTCTTGTCTTAGTTGATAGTGCTGGACTATTAAATAGACTTCCAATACAAGGTGGAGAAAACGTAAAGATTAGGTTGAAGACGGCAGTTTCAAAGAATGAAGTTGAACTGAATATGAGAGTTTGGAAGATTGCTGGTAGATATGCAAAAAACAAAGACCAACTTTATACATTAAATTTAATTTCGGAAGAGTTGTTGAACAATGAAACTGTTAGAGTTCTGACGCCATTGAATGGTAAACCAAATGATATTATCAAAAGTTTGATATCGAATAATTTAAAGAGTAAGAAATCATTTTTTTCTGAACCTTGCTTGATGGAGGTTAAATTGCTTGCGGCAAGAAAGAGAATATTTGATATTATTTCTATGTTATTGCCAAGGAGTGTATCACAAGAATTGCATTCTGCAGCAGAAATACCATCAGTTGCAAATCAAGTAAATAAATCTTTGTCTAAGATACCGCCAACACAAAAAGAGGGAGAGCAAAAACCTGCTGTTGGAGGAAGTGCTGGATTTTTATTCTGGGAAAATAGAAGAGGATTTAACTTCTTTTCAGTTGATACATTGTGCTCAAATAAGGAATCAAAATATTATAAATTTTCCAAACCTTGGGGTCCTTATGTAGAAATCATGGCAAATCAAGATGCTCCAAAGGATGAGAGATTTACAATAGGTGATATTAGATTTGATGATGAATTGGATCTGGTAACCTCATTAAGAATGGGAAGATATTCTACATTAATGTGCTTCTTTAATCATTCAACTGGACAATATGATGAAGTTGAATATAATATCAAAAAGGCATTTAAATCACAAAAGCATCTTGGATCTCAAACAGAACCAACAGTCATAAAAATTGGAAAGACAGAAACTCTTGCTGATTATCCAACTCGTATGATAACCGCTTTACTTGACCATGAAACATGGTATAATGAAGCAAAACCTGCTTCTCCATATCCACAAGATGGAGCAGTAAAACCAACTCCATATGGAGATAGACAACTAGAATGGGCTGCTCAAGCAATTGCTCGCTATGATAGTTTGGCAAATCAAACTGCTACTATGATTATTCCAGGAAACATAGAAATTTGTGCTGGAGATAAAGTAGATATTAGGTTGGCAAGTAAGTTGCCAGATGCTTCAAAAACAACAACACCATGGGATACCGAAAATAGCGGTGTTTATCTGGTAGTCGAAGCATCACATACTTTCTCTCAAATGCAAGGAGCAAATGGTAGATTTACTACCACCTTAAGAATAGCTAGAGATACTCATGGTATGCAAGATGCATCTTCAAACCATGGCACTAAATAATGTAACAGGAGGAAACTAAAATGGAAAATATTGACGCACATATTGAACAAGATAGGCGAATTCTTGATGATCCGCAAATCTCTCCACAATCACGCAGACATACACAAGAAGAACTTGCTGCTTTGGAAGCATACAAAGCAAAACACCCTGGCGAAGATCATGATCCAACCGCACTAGAACTATTTTGTGATAGTAACCCAGATGCTTTGGAATGTAGAGTTTATGAAGACTGAGTGATATGGATCAGGCATTATCACAGTTATTTCCAGTCCAGAGAATAGGAGCTGATGGTTTCAATTGGTGGGTTGGACAAGTAGAGGCAAAAGCATCGGATTTTCCCGAGAGTAAGGGTGGAGTTCGCTATAAAGTAAGAATAATTGGCGAACATCCTCAAAGTCAGGAACTTCTGAAAACCATTGATTTGCCATGGTGCAATGTGATGATGCCTGTCAACGTTCCTTTTATGCCTGGGAACGAAGGTGGTGCTGGATCCCAACTAGAAAAGGGGTGTTGGGTTGTTGGTTTTTATTTGGATCCAGAGAAGCAAAAACCTTTAATTTTGGGATCCATCGGACATACGCCTGGTGCTACAACTATTGTAAAAAATGAGAGACCAAAGGATCCTCCATTTACTAGGGCAATCTCTACTTCAAGAGTAAATCCAGCAAAAGATGGCAAACCAGCTCCAGAAAATCCATCTGGTGGACAATCAAACGTAACAAATAATCATGGCGGTGGATTAGCAGATGGAACAACGGATCAATCTGGAAATCCGAAAGTTCCAATTCCACCATCGCAGCAAACAGAAGATGAGGAAAAGTGGTGTCAATCTGTAGCAGAGAAATGTGATAAACAAGATCTGGGATCTGAAGTAAAAAGTATTCTCGGTGAACTCCTAGCAGCAACACAGGGTAATGGTGGGCAGCTTGGAGATTTTCTTGTTAATAAATCAACTGGAGAAATATACAACGTTATTGATGAAGCAAGAAAATACACAAATAAAATGATGTTTGTGATTAGGCACTTTATTGCTAAGGTGAAAGGATACATTATCCAAAAAATGGAGAATGCTGTTAAGGACCTTATTAATGCACTGTTAGTTCCAACAGAAAAGGGAAATGCTCTAACACCAGTAACTGAGTTCTTTAATAAGATGTTAAAGGATCTCGGATGTAAAATGGAAGATCTGGGAAATCGTTTAGCAAAGTGGTTGACAAATGTTTTAATGGATCTGGTAAGTCAGATTTACAGAGTAGTTACTTGTCAAATTGATACATTGGTAAATGGCATTCTATCAAAAGTAAATTCTCTTCTTGAAGATGTATTGTCAAGTGTTCTTGGACCACTTCAGGATATTTTGGGAGTGGTTGCGGGTCCTTTGAATATTATTGGTGGAGCAATCAATTTTGCCCTTTCATTACTTGGCATTTCTTGCTCTGGACCAGATCAAACTTGTTCTGAATATAAGAAAATCTGCACAGATGGAAGTAGAGAAGAAAAAGACGAAGAAGAACAAAAGAAACAAAAAGATTTTCTTGATGATTTAATTTCTAGTATTGATAATCTATTTCCATCAACTGGTGCAGATTATACATCATACACATGTGCCGAAGCTTACACTGGAAACCCACTAGAAGTTACTACAATTGGATTTACTGGTGGAGTTCCATTACCAATCTCCCTAAATCAAAATGTTTCCCAGTTGCCAAAAATTATTTACACAATTAGTGATACTGAAGTATTAGAAGGAGAGGATGCTGAGTTTACTGTATTGAGATCTGGATACACATCAGTGGCTTCTTCTGTCAAATATAAAACAATAAATGACCAAGGAACAGCAAAGTCTGATATTGACTATGAAAAAGTAAATGATATTTTAGGATTTGCTCCTGGAGAGACATCAAAAACATTCAAAGTAAAGACTTTCATCAATCCAGAGAAAGAAGCAAACGAAACGTTCTTTGTTTCTTTGAGTTTGAACAGTCCAGTAAATAATTCTGAGGTTACTACTGTATACAATAAGAATATTGGAAAATGTGTAATTACAGAATCTAGTGATCTAAAAACACCTTATAGCTCTCAATCGACAAATCCATCATATAATATTGATAAGGTATTTGATGGAATTATACCACCAACAGATACAAATGTCACGAGTGGTAATAACGCATTGGGTGGGGCAACAGATACTCCTTCTTACGAAGTTATAGCAGATAAAGTCACAGTAAAAGAGGGGGAATTTATTACATATACAATAAACACTGAAAATGTTCCTAACGGAACTCTAGAATTCTATACTCTTACTGGTGTTACACCAAAAGATATAATTGGTGGAACTTTGTCTGGAAGTTTTGTAGTAAGTCAAGGATCAGCAAAAGTTGTAATTGGAATTGCAGAAGATGATGAACCAGAAACAACCGAAACATTGACATTTACAATTAATGGTAACGGAGCAAATGCAAGTGTTCTGATTATTCCAAGTCAAGATGTAAAGGGTTCTGGATCAAATATCAGTGATTATGATGAAGGACTTGGTGATGTTGCAAAAACAAATTATATTGACTTTTCATTGCCAACTACAAAAACTCCAATCACTGATGGAAATGGTGGAATTATTGAAATACCGATTGACAATCCTGGATCACCTTGGGCAGAGCCACCATATGTGTTTATTGGTGGACAAGGATTGGGTGCAACAGCAAAAGCATTATTGGATGAAAATGGTTATCTAACGGAAATTCGCGTTCAGTCTCCTGGATATGGGTATAAAAAGAATTTGGCAGCAGAAAATAACATTCGTTGCATCATCGACACCTTTACTATTATTAGACCAGGAATAGGATATACAGAAACTCCAGAACTATATGTTGACGGTGAACTTGGAGTTGCTGAAGCAATTATAAATGATGATGGATATGTAATTGGCGGAAGAGTTTTGGATAGAACAAGAACATTTGATAAGTTTCCAGAAATACTCATTGTTGGTGGTGGTGGATATGGTGCTAAATTGCTTCCATCTTTAGTTTGTTTGGGACAGGATGCCCTGGTCACAGTTGGTGCTACAAAGATTGGCACTGGTCGTTATATTGATTGTCCATAGAGGTAGATTATGTCACACACAGATTTACATGCAAAAACAGAAAACTTAGTCAAGCAACCAGCTGCTTCTAAACAGACATACAATAATCTCAAAAATGGTTCATCCAAACCAACGACTGCTGATGAAACTCAAACGCTAACATCTGGTCCTCGTTATTGTACTGTATATAAAGGTGCTCTCACTGGAAGTCATATTTACGAGAGAATGCATCCAGATGGGCAGACAAAGGCATTGAGAATTGATGGTCCTGCAGATGGATTTTTTGCTCTTAACAACTTAGGAACAATTATTGTAGTAAGTGGAAAAAGAACAAAAGAACGTGGTCCAGGAAGTGGAAAATTAAACTTCCACAGTTATGGAGGAACACAGCAGAAACATGAAAGTAGATCTAATTATGAATATTCTGCTGGCGATGATCCAGAAAAACAAGCACTAAACATTATTTGTTATGGTGATGTGATAGAAGATGCGAAAGGATCGCAAAGAACCATTAAAGCATCAAAAATCATGATTGAGGCGACTGGTGAATTATATCTCAAAGGTCAGAATGTGATCATTGATGCTAATGGTGGATCTGGTAGTATTCAAATGTTCTCAGCAAATTTTGAACAAACAACCTCAAACAAAAAAGAAATTGTCAAGGGTCAACTTATGAAATATGGAGTTTCTGAAGAGACAACCATTCAATTCGATCCTCGTTCCTCTGTTAATGTTGTTACTCCTGGTCATGTCAATCATAAAGTTTTAGGTGATTATCAACAATGGATTGGTGGAGCATTTCAAAAGGTTGTAGTTGGAGGATTGCCAGTTCCTCCATTAATTAAAACGAGGGATAATGTCTATACAGTAAAAACTACGGGACCGCAGATATATCAATCGACTGCTGGTATTGCTCAGGTTGCTACTGGATCTGTTTCTGTAACTGCTGGTGGTGCCTTTTCAGCTAATGCTGGAGGGAAGGCATCACTTACTGGTGGATCTTCAGTTGCTATTACTTCTGCAGATAAGATTGATATTATTGGTGTAGGAAATGTGAAGATAAAGGGTGCTTTAATATATCTGAACTAAATATACCTAGT
>Ga0129333_10004300_pt1 | contig 13329 bp, 9 predicted proteins | sample CPB6_08_DNA_FD_94474 | JGI IMG/M metagenome (GOLD analysis project Ga0129333, IMG submission 94474) | Freshwater to marine salinity gradient microbial communities from Chesapeake Bay, USA - CPBay_Sum_0.6_0.8_DNA | ecosystem: Environmental > Aquatic > Marine > Coastal | place: USA: Chesapeake Bay... | reverse complement strand
TACTACCAAAGCCCATATTGCCGTTCTACTCACCAATTTTTTCTTTGCTACCAATCTAAGTTTAGTAAAGCATATCTCACCCTCACTGATCGGGCCCTTTGGTGTTAATCTGTTCAGGGTCGGTATTACACTCATATTATTTTGGCTGCTTTGGGTCTTTTCAAAACAAGAGGCTGGGATCGATAAAAAAGATATCCCCCGCTTTGTAGCTTGTGCACTTACAGGAGTAGTCATCAACCAAATGCTGTTTGTAAAAGGGCTCACCATCACCTCTACGCTTCATGCGGCTTTGTTGATGCTGACCACCCCTCTGCTCATCAGTGTACTGGCGCTGTGGTGGCTTAAAGAAAGGTTCACGATCCAAAAAGCACTGGGGTTGCTCCTAGGAATCGGAGGTGCTATGTTGTTGATCTTATCCAGAGATACCAGCGGGGTAGCCAGCGTGCAAGGCGATCTGCTGATCTTGGTTAATGCTATTTCGTATGCCATTTATTTTAGTATGGTAAAACCGCTTACGAATCGCTATAGCCCCCTACACGTGATCCGTTGGGTATTTACGTTCGGCTTTATCATGATCGTTCCCTTCAGTTGGCAAGATGCTGTTGAAGCGCATTGGCAAACTGCGGCGATCTCGCAATGGCTTGCGCTGGGATCGGTTGTATTATGCGGAACTTTTCTAACGTATTCTTTCAATAGTTATTCACTGAAACATCTTGGGGCCGCTACCACCGGCAGTTATATCTATACACAACCCTTGTTTGCCGCTCTTATTGCAGCATTATTCTTACAAGAAGGATTCAGCATAGAAAAAACGCTGGCGGGTACACTTATCTTCGGTGGTGTATACCTGGGAAGTAGAAGTAAAACATAATGTAAAGAAGCGAAGAGGAATCATACAGCTAGGCATCTCCCTTAGTATCCCCTAACATTTTTTCCTTCCATGTAATTGATAAAGGCCTTGTTGACCACTTTGTTCCCCCCGGGAGTAGGATAATCACCAGTAAAATACCAGTCTCCTAAATTAGAAGGGCAAGAAAGATGCAGGTCTTCGATGCGCTGAAAAATCACCTGTACCGGAATATTAAAAGATGGAGGGGTGATCAGCTGAGCGATCTTATCAGCGATCTCTGTGGCCGTAAAGGACTGGTATAATCCTTTTACAACATTCTCCTGGTGTAACTGCCCCGCAGCTTCCAGTGCTTTACACCGCTGGAGAAGCTCTTGTAAGAATGATTCTTTCCCATTCTCTTTTAAAAGCGCTACCGCCGCATTAAAAGCAATAAAATCGCCCATCTTGCTCATGTCGATCCCGTAGCAATCCGGATAGCGGATCTGCGGAGAAGAAGAAACCACAATGATTTTTTTGGGTGATAAACGACCCAGCATAGTAATGATACTTTCCTTTAAGGTGGTACCTCTTACAATGGAATCATCAATAACCACCAATGTATCTTCTTGCGCGCGGACGGTTCCGTATGTGATATCATAAACGTGTTGCACCATTTCGTTGCGACTCACGTCTTCTGTGATAAAGGTTCGCATCTTAACATCCTTGATAGCGATCTTTTCGATGCGGATACGACGGTTGACCATCTCGCTTAACTTCGCCTCATCAAAATCGTTTTTCCAACTCATGATCCTTTCGACCTTGATACGATTCAGATAATCCTCCATTCCCTTTAGCATTCCGTAGAAAGCTGTCTCGGCCGTATTGGGAATAAAAGAAAAAATTGTGTTGCGCAGGTCGTAGTCAATAGCTTTTAAAACCGGTTCACTCAGCTGGTAACCGAGCTTATTACGTTCACGGTAGATCTTTTCATCACTGCCGCGCGAAAAGTAAATGCGTTCAAAACTGCAGGCCTTTCTCTCTTTGGCAGGGACCAGTTGCTCGATCTCGATCTCTCCATCTTCGTTCACGATCAAGCCCTGACCAGGAAGTAATTCTTTTACTTGGTTTTCAGGAACATTAAAGGCCGTTCGAATGGCCGCACGCTCCGAAGCGGCTACCACTACCTCATCGTTAATATAATAGTAGGCGGGCCTGATACCATGCGGATCTCTGAAAACAAATCCGATACCGTTACCCGTAGCACCCCCGACATGAAATCCTCCGTCGAGCAGCGGGATCGTCTTACGCAGCACCTGGGCAATGCGAAGCTTCTCGGGACTTTTTTCATCCTCTTGACGCAAGAACGAAGACATCAGTTCAATAAGAGCAGCCAGATCGCTGAAGCGAACCTCTTCTTCCGGACTTTTTCCGATCTGCGCATAGAGATCATCTGCATTGACAATATTGAAATTACCGGCCAAGGCAATATTGCGTGCCGGTATTACGTCGCGATTAATAAAGGGATGACAATACTCAAGCTTATTCTTTCCTTGCGTTCCATACCGAAGATGACCCAGCAGGATCTCTCCTAAGAAATTGAGGTTTCCCTTCATCAACCCCGGATGCTTTCTAACTTCAGGATGATATTTCTCGAACTCTTTTATCTCTTGTCCGATCCGTTGAAAAATATCGGCGATGGCCTGCGGCGCATTACTGCGCATTCTGTTCATGAACGGATAACCCGGTTCGGTATGCAACTTGACAGCCACTACACCCGCACCGTCCTGGCCGCGGTTGTGCTGTTTCTCCATCAGCAGGTAAAGTTTGTTGAGGCCCCAGAGCACCGTTCCATATTGCTGCTGATAGTACGAAAATGGCTTACGCAAGCGGATAAAAGCCAATCCGCATTCATGTTTAATTGGGTCGCTCATAGCAGGTCAATTGACCGAAGAATACCGCTTTAGCAAGGGGCACTCTTCGCCGGTAGACTGATCGATCATCACATAGTAAGTAGCCAAACGCGACTGGATCCATTTCTCCATCACTTTAGCCTTTTTCTCTTCAAGAGCAAATTGCGCTATCTTACTGTAATCATCTTTCAAGTTCATTCGGTGAGGGGTTGATCTGGATTTTAAATGCACGATTCGGACACCCTTTTTCCCTTGCTCACTCTCAAAGGCCGTAGGCATCGAGTAATCACCAGGTTGCATTTTAGTGAGCATGTTGACCATATCCCGATCGAGTTGATCGATGGTCACAAAAGTTGACCCGTCACGACTCGTTATATATGGACCCGTATATTTTGCATTCTCATCATCGCTGTATTTGGTGGACGCCTCATTAAAAGTGAGGGTACCGGCCATTACCTTCGAGCGTACCGAATCGAGCTTTCGCTTGGCTTGATCTATCTCATCTTGCGTAACAGGGGGGATTCTCAGAATATGGCGCACCACAGCGTCATCACCGTTTCGTTCGACCATCTGTATAATATGGAATCCGAATTTTGATTTAACAGGGGGAGAGATCTCTCCTTCTTTTAAGCGGAATGCGGTCGACAAAAAGACCGGATCCCAAGATTTCTCGTTGCGATTAAGCTGGTATTGACCGCCGCGGTCCTTGCTGCCCGGGTCTTCAGAGTAGCGCTTGGCCAATTGTTCAAAGGTCGCCAACTTCAGATCGATCTGTCGGCGATAATTATTCATTTCGCTAACAATATATTGTTCCAGATCCCGTGACGCCTTGGGGTAAAGAATGATCTGTCCGATCTCCAGCTCCGACTCGTAGAAGGGTAAACTGTCTTTGGGTATCTTATCGTACCAGGCCTTGACCTCAATGGGAGTGATCCGCACATTTTCCACGATCTTACGTTGCATAGCACCGGCCAGCTTTTGCTCGCGAACTGATTCGCGGGCATCATCCTTGATCTGGTAGATGGTTTTGCCTGCTACTTCTTCTACGGCCTCTTGCGATCCGAATTGGTTGATGTATTGACGGATCCGGTTATCAAGGTCAGCTTCAACCTCATCATCTGTTACCGGCAACGAATCTTTTTGTGCCTGCAACATCATCATCTTAGAGACCACCGCCTGCTCCATGATCAGACACTCTGCATCCGGAGGCACGGTCTCTCCTCGGCGGGCGATGTCCGCTACCGAATTTTTTATATCAGAGAGAAGGATGATACGATCTCCTACCACGGCTGCTATCTTATCGGCCACCACTTTTTTAGCCTGGGCCGATGCGCCCAACGAAAGCAACACAACAAAAAATAGAACAAATCCGATTTTAAGCCTATACATATTTTCAAATGTAAGTGACACTCGCTTTGCATAACAAGCATCACCGGGGGTTTAACAAAAGCTTAGAGCGTTCGTTTTACTTCTTCAATTTCGTAGGCCTCGACCACATCGCCAACTTTGATGTCACTGAAATTCTTGATCGTAAGACCGCACTCCATACCGTTGAGTACTTCCTTGGCATCATCCTTGAATCGCTTCAGCGATCCCAGTTCGGCCACAACACCCTCAGCGGTCGGGTACACGACAATACCGTCACGGATCAGGCGAATCTTAGAATCGCGCTTGATCTTACCGTCGCGAACATAACATCCTGCCACTGTCGCCTTATCGAACTTAAAGACTTCTCTGATCTCGACATTAGCCACGATCTTCTCTTGTGTCTTGGGCTCGAGCATTCCCTCCATCGCACTCTTAACTTCTTCGATCGCATTATAGATGATGGAATACATCTTGATCTCGATACCGGCATTTTCGGCCAGTTTAGAAGCCTGCAGCGAAGGACGCACATTAAAGGCAATAACGATAGCGTCCGAGGCCTCGGCCAGCACAATGTCACTCTCATTGATCTGACCTACGCCTTTGTGGATCACAGTGACCAATATCTCTTCGGTCGACAATTTCTGCAACGAATCGCTCAAGGCTTCTACCGATCCGTCCACGTCTCCTTTGATAATTACATTCAGTTCCTTGAAACTTCCGAGCGCCAAACGACGACCGATCTCATCGAGGGTGATATGCTTTTTAGTACGGATACCTTGTTCGCGCAAGATCTGGGCACGACGATTCGCAATTTCCTTAGCCTCCGATTCATCTACATACACTTTGAATTTTTCGCCAGCTTGCGGCGCTCCGTTAAGACCCAAAATCACTGCAGGAGCAGAAGGGCCCGCCTTGGTTTCTTTTTTATTACGTTCATTGAACATGGCCTTTACACGACCATAGAATTGTCCACTCACTACCAGATCGCCCGGCTCGAGCGTTCCGTTCTCTACCAAGAGCGTAGCCACGAAGCCACGTCCTTTATCGAGTGAGGCCTCAATGATCGTTCCAGACGCTTCGCGATCAGGATTCGCTTTAAGGTCAAGCATCTCCGCCTCGAGCAATATTTTCTCCAGCAGCTTGTCTACATTCAGACCCTTTTTAGCGGATAATTCCTGACTCTGGAATTTACCACCCCACTCCTCTACCAACAGGTTCATTTGTGATAATTGCTCGTAGATCTTTTGACTGTTGGCGCCATCCTTATCGATCTTGTTTATAGCAAAGATCATCGGCACTCCGGCAGCCTGTGCATGACTGATCGCCTCACGGGTTTGCGGCATCACTGCATCGTCTGCGGCAATAACGATCACCGCTATATCAGTTACTTTGGCACCACGGGCACGCATGGCCGTAAATGCCTCGTGGCCCGGTGTATCCAGAAATGTGATCTCTTTTCCATTGGGGATAGCAACCCGATAGGCTCCGATATGCTGCGTGATACCGCCCGCCTCACCGGCCACTACATTCGCACTGCGGATATAATCGAGCAGAGAGGTCTTACCATGGTCAACGTGTCCCATGATCGTTACAATGGGTGAGCGAGGCTGCAGATCTTCTTCATCATCCTCATCATCTCCATCACTTTCCATCTCCATCTGCTTTTCCATATCGATAAACTCTACGACAAATCCAAATTCGCTGGCCACTAACTCGATCACCTCGGCATCGAGACGTTGGTTGATCGACACCATAATGCCCAGGCTCATACATTTACTAATCACATCGGCAAAGCTGACATCCATCAGACTGGCCAGCTCGCTCACACTGATAAACTCAGTCAGTTGCAGCTTGTTGTCTTCGACCGCTTCGCCCATGGCCTCGGCCATTTCCTGACGCTTTTCGCGACGCAGCTTTGCTTTGACACCTTTGCCCTTACCAGTACCTCCGCCGCTGAGCTTAGCTTGTGTCTCTTGGATCTTACGCTGAATTTCTTTTTCGTCGATCTGCTTCTCTTCGCGTTTAGCTCCACGCGGCTGCGGTCTGGCACCGCCACGTCCCCGATTAAAGGAACCGCCGGTTCTGCCATCCTGATCTTTATTGATGAAGATCTCGCGATGCGTAGTATCTTTTTTAGCGATCGGAATTCGCTTGCGCGGTTTCTTATCGTCTCGTACCGGACGGGTTTCGCTGTCAGTAGGCAAATCGATCTTTCCCAAAATCTTGGGACCTGATAATTTTTCTACTTCTATATTTTCGATAACCGGAGGGGCTTCTTCTACAGGAGGCGTTTCTTTTACAGGAGCCGGTGCCTCTTCTGTAACAGCCTTTCCTTTTTTGGCTTTGGCTGGCTTTTCTGCTTCGGCCGTTTCTTCTTTTTTGGCTTTGGCACCACGCTTTGGACGGGTCGATGAATCTATAGCATCCAGATCGATCTTAGTGACCACTTTAGGTCCTTCCAGTTCGGGAACTTCTGCCTTAACGACCGCTTCAGGTGTAACAGGAGCTTCGGCCGGCTCTTCTTTTTTCTTAGAAGCTTTGCTGGCGGGTTTCTCCGTAGACTTGAATGTGATCTCTTCGTCTTCTTTTTTCTTGCGTGCTTCTCCCTGAGCAGACTTAGGTAACTCCAACTGGTCGCTCTTCATTTTTGCCACCTTATCGCTTTGGAACTCTTGCTGCAATGAGCGATACATCTCTTCTGTCAACTTAGAAGTCGGCTTCAGGTCATCTTTGGGAAAACCTTTAGCAACTAAAAAGTCAATGAGCGTGTCTTGCCCAATATTGAACTCCTTAACGGCGGCCAGTAAACGGGGAAGTTTTAAATCTGCCATTCTGTTCGGTTGTTTCTTTTAAGTGATCCCCTTTTCGAAGATCGTTTATTCTTTTTCAAATTCAGTCTTCAATACTTTGCGTAGCTCATTGATGGTCTCTTTTTCGAGATCGGTGCGGCGCTCCAGCTCATCGGCAGTCAGGTTCAACACGCTACGAGCCGTATCACAACCCACTCGCTTGAGCTCATCAATAACCCATCCGTCGATCTCATCGCTGAACTCTTCTAGATCGATATCGAACTCTTCTTCATCTCCTTCATTATCACGATACACATCCAGTTCGTAGCCGGTCAACTCAGAGGCCAACTTGATATTGACCCCACGGCGACCGATCGCCAACGATACTTGATCGGGCGCCAGGTATACATTGGCGTGTTTATTCTCAGTATCGAGTTCCATACTGGTGATACGCGCTGGAGTAAGCGAACGCTGGATCAAAAGCTGAATATTGGCGGTATAATTGATCACATCGATATTCTCGTTTTTGAGTTCACGTACAATACCATGGATCCGGCTTCCCTTCATTCCCACACAGGCACCGACCGGATCGATACGATCATCGTACGATTCTACCGCTACTTTGGCACGTTCTCCCGGATCACGTACGATCTTCTTGATCACGATAAGGCCATCAAAAATTTCGGGCACCTCGATCTCAAGCAACTTCGCCAAAAATTCGGGAGCGGTACGAGATAAAATAATAACAGGATTATTATTCTTCATATCTACCCGTCTGATCACCGCACGGATACTCTCGCCTTTCTTGAAATAGTCTTGCGGTATCTGTTCGCTCTTGGGTAGGATCAGTTCGTTTCCTTCTTCGTCGAGCAATAAAATTTCTTTCTTCCATACCTGATAAACTTCGGCACTGATGATGTCGCCTACACGGTCGCCATATTTTTTAGCCAGTGCATTTTTTTTCAGGTCGCTGATACGACTGGCCAGGGTTTGCTTGGCAGCCAAGATGGCGCGACGGCCGAAGTCGAGCAGATCGATCTCTTCGTACAACTCTTCGCCTACTTCGAAGTCAGGCTCAATTTTTACCGCCTCGGTGTACGCTACTTGCGCCAACGGATCTTCTACCTCGCCGTCCTCAACGATCATCCGACGACGAATGATCTCTAAGTCTCCTTTCTCTGCGTTAACGATCACGTCAAAGTTTTCGTCGCTACCGTATTTTTTTCTGAGCAAAGTTTTAAATACATCTTCTACTACCTTCATCATCGTTGGACGATCAATGTTTTCCGCATCTTTAAAGTCCTGGAAGGCATCAATTAAGTTAATACTGGACATAAGGCAAATTTTTGATCCGTTTCGGTGTTAAAATTTAATTTGAATTTTTGTCGTTTTTATATCGGAGAAGGGAATAACATGGGTATGCTGTTCCATCTTCTTTCCTTTTCCCTTTGTTTCTGTCAACTCCACCTGCGATTCACTCACCGCCTGCAAAATCCCCTCGACCTTTGTTCCGTCGATGCGGAGCAGTTCGACCGCCCGACCCACATTTTTTAGATACTGGCGGTACAACTTGAGTGGCTCATCCAGACCGGGAGAGGAGAGTTCAAGCGAAAAATCGCCATTGGGAAACACGCCTTCCTCTTCGAGCTGACGGTAGAGCTTTCTATTATATGATACTAATTTATCAACACTAACTCCTTGATCTCCATCTATATAGATCTTCACATTATTTGTCGGCTTGATCCGAACCTCTACCAAAAAGAGGTCTTTTTCGGCCGCTATAAGGGCCTTTGCACGCTCTTGAAGGTTGATAATCAATGCTGTTTGATCCATAGGTAAAAAGAAGAAGGGAACGATTTCGTTCCCTTCATCCATCAATTCTGATGCAAAAGTAAGATAAATGGCCCTTGTAGCAAAATAAAAAAGGGCCTTTATTTGATACGCTCAAAGAGCAGTTCGGGCTCGTTGGTAGTAATCAGGTCGAAACCTTGTTGCAGACACCAGTCAAGCTGACTTAAGTCATTGACCGTCCACACATTAAGAACCCGTTTAAGTCGTTTGGCCTGCCCGATCCAATCGGGATTTTTCTGAAATACCGAAAAATTGTAATCAATTCCGTCAATCCCATCCCGCATTACTTGCTCGGGAGAAAGATCGCCGTTCAGATAATGGGTCAATACTCCTTTATCTAGCTCCTTAAGGACAAGCAGTTGCTGGTAATCGAAGCTGATAAATTCAGTGTAGAGCCCCACCCCCGCGTCGCGCACAGCGTTCAAGACCGAACGGGCTATATAGTGCAATCTGTCTTTTGTTTTGATCGCTGATGGCTTGATCTCCAGGATCAATCGGGTGGCAGGTTTTTCTTGTTGACCAGCTTGCAGATAAGACGATAAGGTGGGCAGGAGCTCGCCGTTAGATAGGCGTTGAGCAGCCAGTGCTGCGTACGTATTGGTCTCGATTTCTAAATTGTTGTAATGCGGATCGTGATTGACTACTAATACACTGTCGGCCGTCATACGAACATCGAATTCAGAACCCGCACAGTTGAGACGGATCGCCTCACGAAGTGATGCGATAGAATTTTCTGGAAATCCATTTTTCTTAAACGCACCACGATGCGCAATAACCGGATTGGACATAAAAGTTAATTGACTACGCTTAATACTATAGGAGCTACGTGAATTTCCGGTCGCATCGATCAACTCCATTTCAATAGCAGGATCATTATCCCACCGAATAGTCAGCAATCCGAAATTGTTTTCCATGACCGGGCCTTCTATTCTGTTATCATTGGGAGTGGCAAAATCCCAGGTAGAGGTGATGCCGCTCGAGGTAATATCGTACAACGGATACATTCCGGCAGAACGGAGCCGAGAGATCTCGCCGTAATGCACATCACCGGAAATAAACAAAACTCCTTCGGCACGCGTATCACGGATCAACCGGCAAAGCCGTTCTTGCTCGTGGGGAAAATTAGCCCAAGCCTCGTAGCCGTTGAATTCGATACCGAATTGAGAGCCACTGCAAATAATACGGAGATCAGCAGGTTGCCGTAACTGATCTGCCAACCATTTCCATTGCTCCTCGCCTAATAACGTACTGTCTTTAGTAGTGTGCGGTTTATAATCGAGCGGATAAAAATATTTTTTACGAGGCAGGACCGCCAGTGAATCGTAGGGTAATACATTATCCCGAAAGCTGCGGTTATCCAATAAGATAATCTGTACCACTTTGTCTTGTGCTTTCAGGTACTCAACATGATAGATACCCGAATGGGTACGTCTTGCACTTTGTTGCGGTTCTTGAAAAAAATCGAGAAAAATTTCTTTAGAGGCTTCTTTATAAGGATAGTGCCGCCCGGCATCATTGCGCCCAAAATCATGATCATCCCAAGTAGCAAGTATTTTACTGGTAGCGGCCAATTGCTTGTACTCCGGCTTGGCACCCCATCTGCGGTACTTAGCCCGAAGCGTATCCATATTGTCGGTATCGCCATAGATATTATCGCCCAAAAAAATAAACAAGTCGGGAGTATACCCAGCAGCCACCTTTAAGATGGGTTGTGGATGATCCTGATGAGCGCAGGAGCCAAACGCAATACGGGTAACCTGAGAATACAGCAGCTGGGTGATCATTAAAGAAAGTATCAGCAGCCCCTTTGCCTTGTCAAAATTGAGTTTTCTGATTATGCAGAACATATGTTAAAGATAAGACCCCTGAAACGGGTTGCCATTTCAGATATGTTGGCTTTTAGTTACTTTTGCCAACCCGGACCCTTAGCTCAGCAGGTTAGAGCAAATGACTCATAATCATTAGGCCCACGGTTCGAGCCCGTGAGGGTCCACCGAGTTATCCCGCAACATTTACCAAGACATCTGTTGGGATATATTGACATAATTATGAAGAAAATCATTTATTTATCACTGTCGCTGCTTTTTAGCATCGCTGTGATGGGGCAAGAGAATGCAACTGGTAAAAAGCCGAAGATCGATCTGTCAGATCGTCCCAACGATCACCTGATGATGCAATTCGGCTATGCGCAGTGGACCGGTGTTCCCGACACTATTGCTATGGGTGGTTTCAGCAAAACCATCAATATTTATTTGATGATGGATTTCCCGTTCAAGAACAATCCCAAATTAAGTGTAGGTATCGGTGCCGGACTAGGCTCTGATCACTTGATGTTCTCAAAAATCAATATCGGTCTTAAAGACGGAGGCGATAAACTTCCCTTTACCAATGTGCGAGATACTAACCATTTTAAAAAGACCAAACTGGCCGTTAATTATGTAGAGGCTCCCATTGAACTTCGGTACAGTGCCAATCCACAAACCGGAAAAGGATTGAAACTGGCACTGGGCGTAAAAGTGGGTCAGCTGATCAATGTGCATACTCGCAGTGCCAAGTTGCAAAATCGCAATGAGAACCTTATCAATGACTACGTAGTAAAAGAATCGAGCAAACGTTTTATAAATGGTACTCGACTGGCCGGTACCCTCCGGATTGGAGTAGGTCGGTTTTCGCTTTTTTCGAGCTACCAGCTGACTCCCGTTATTCGCGATGGATTTGGCCCTGCCGTACGAACCTTCTCTACCGGCATTGCCCTAAGTGGCCTTTGATGTCTGCTTGCCTATGATAGATAAGCGGAATAAAATTGAAAACGAAGAGAGGGCTGTTCTGATCGGTCTTATTCAAAAAGAACAAACAGAAACACAGGCGCAGGAGTATCTCGATGAGCTGGCTTTTCTGGCTACCACGGCCGGCGCCGTTGCCGTCAAGACCTTTACGCAGAAATTACCCCATCCCGATAGTCGTACATTTATCGGTAAAGGAAAACTCGAAGAGATCCGGCAATATATAAGCGGTAAAAATATACGCATTGCCATTTTTGATGATGAGCTGAGCGGTGCACAGATCAATAATATCGAAAAGGTTCTCAATATTAAGACCATCGACCGCAGCGATCTGATCCTGGACATTTTTGCCAGACGCGCCAAAACCGCGCAAGCCAAGGCACAGGTAGAGCTGGCCCAATACCAATATATTCTTCCGCGCCTACGTGGCATGTGGAAACACCTGGAACGACTCGGAGGTGGTATCGGCACCAGAGGTCCCGGAGAGACAGAGATAGAAACCGACCGACGGATCGTACGCGATAAGATCTCGTTACTGCGCAAACGACTGGCCGAGATCGATAAGCAAGCGTTCACACAACGAAAAGAACGCGGTGAATTTATTCGCGTAGCCTTGGTAGGATACACGAACGTAGGCAAATCGACATTGATGAATTTGCTGAGTAAACGCGATGTGTTTGCTGAAAATAAATTGTTTGCCACACTCGATACGACTACCAGCAAAGTCGTGTATGATAACACGCCCTTTTTGCTGAGTGACACCGTTGGATTTATCAGAAAATTACCGCACCATCTGGTAGAGAGTTTTAAAAGCACACTCGATGAAGTACGAGAAGCCGATATTTTATTGCATGTAGTCGACATCTCGCATCCGCAATACGAAGAACAGATGGCTGTAGTCAATCAAACACTTGCCGAACTGGGGGCCCTCGATAAACCCGTTATCACGCTATTTAATAAAATGGATCGTTACCAAGAGCTGACCTTCGATGAATGGCTCGAAGAAAGCACCAAACAAGAGATTCTCAACGATCTTTATCAACGCTGGCAACACGAGACCGGCGGACGAGCTGTTTTTATCTCGGCAACCGCTAAGCAAAATATTGACCAGCTTCGCCAAACGATCTTGCAACAGGTCCGATCGAGCTATCGTATCCGGTATCCTTATAAGACTAATTTCTTTTACGGAGAGTAATTTTTTATGAACGATCAAGGTACAGAATGGATCAAGGTGGCTGATTTTACAGACGCGCTGCCCTTTAATGCTGAACAGATCGCGGTGGTAACTGCAAAAGGTCAATCTTATTGTATCGGTCGCTTTAAAGATCAACTCTTTGGTTTTGCGTATCGGTGTCCGCATGCAGCCGTGCCCTTGTCTGATGGCTACATTGATAGTCGCGGCAACATCGTCTGTCCGCTACACGCTTATAAATTCAGCCTTTTGAACGGCCGTAATGTGAGTGGTGAAGGCTATTTTCTGAAAACCTGGCCCGTGGAATGCCGAACCGACGGAGTGTATCTGGGATTACCGGGGGCTGAACGTACCTGAATAAAAAAGACATCCCTGGCCTTTAGGGCCATCACAGAGCTACCCATATTCATGGAGGCTTCTTTCAAAAAAATGACCTCAACGCTCGCCCGCAACCGTCAAAATCCCTATTTTTGCCCCCCGCTTTTGGCAGCTCGCTGCCCCGGGCGGACCGCTTCCGGCAACGGCAGCACACTCCTCCTTAGCTCAGTTGGTTAGAGCATCTGACTGTTAATCAGAGGGTCGCTGGTTCAAGTCCAGCAGGGGGAGC
>Ga0129333_10004299_pt1 | contig 13330 bp, 6 predicted proteins | sample CPB6_08_DNA_FD_94474 | JGI IMG/M metagenome (GOLD analysis project Ga0129333, IMG submission 94474) | Freshwater to marine salinity gradient microbial communities from Chesapeake Bay, USA - CPBay_Sum_0.6_0.8_DNA | ecosystem: Environmental > Aquatic > Marine > Coastal | place: USA: Chesapeake Bay... | reverse complement strand
TAACGTCATCGTTATGCCGTATACCAATAACGCTCAGGCTGAGCTACAAGCTGTTAATGAAATTCTGGCGTCTATTGGTCAGGCGCCTGTTACCACCATTGAGGCACAGACCGTCACGTATGAGGATGGTTCTACTGTCGAAGCTGTAATCAACCCGGAAGTTGCAATTGCATATGAGACTTTAATGCAAGTCTCTCGGGAGGTACAGGCAGAGGGGTGGACATTTAATCGAGAGATTGAATATCCATTTACTCCAAATTCTAATGGCTATCTATCAGTAACTGGTAGTATGCTACAGATTGACCTAAGTGATACATTTGAAAACAGTGACTACGATACTGTTGTAAGGAGTGGTAGATTGTATGATAAGATCGGTCATACAGATGTTTGGGATAAAACTAAAACTTACAAAGTAGATGTTGTCTGGTATTACGACTTCATTGATTTACCTCAAGTCTTCAAGGATTACATCATTTCAAAAGCTGCAACACGTTGTGCTATTAGGCTGGTGGGTGATGTAAACTTAACTCAAACATTAGCTTCATTTGAAACATGGCGTAGAGCTAATGTAATTGAATATGAATGTAATGAAGGTGATTACACTATGTTTGGGTTCAAACAAGGTGAAGGGTTCTACAGCAGCTATAAACCATTTAAGGCACTTGCACGATGACTTCAGTTTCTCAACGTATACCTAACTTCATTGGTGGTGTTTCCCAACAAGCTGATGAGAAGATGCTGTTGGGTCAAGTCAAAGATGCTCTTAATACCTACCCTGATATTACTCTTGGTATGCTCAAGAGGCCTGGTGGTAAGTTTCTAGGTAGACTTGCTAGTCTGACAGCTAACACTGCTGATTCTGCTGCATGGTTTAGTATATTCCGTGATAACCAGGAAAAGTATGTAGCTACTATTTCTGCTGCTGGTGTACCTAGGGTATGGAACCTATTAACTGGAGCTACTGCTATTGTATCTTATCCAGCTGGTAAGCAAGCATCTATTGAAAGCTATCTTACTACTACTGATTATCGTAGTATCAAAACTCTCACAATCAACGACTTTACCTATATTGTCAATAGTGAAAAGACAGTAACTGCTAAAACTCCTCCTACGTATAATACAAAGAGGCAAGCTACTATTATCATTACTGGCGTTGAACACGCTACACTGTACAGAGTAACAATTAACGGTACTAATTACGATTACACAACACCATCTGCTGGTGGTGGTAACCTAAGAATTACTGATGTTACTTCTGGTATCTTTGCTGCTATCACTGGTAATTATTTCACTAAAACCATTATTGATAACACGATTTATCTGACTTTTTCAACCGATACTAATGTATCTGGTTACGCAGGTGTCACTGGTAAGGATCTTCGTGTATTCCAAGATTCGGTTGATACATTCTCAAGACTACCTGAACAAGCTTTCGCTGGTCAAATTGTAAGGATCAATAATACATCAGCAGATAAGGATGACTTCTATCTTAAGTACGTCCAACCTAATGGTATTGCAAGTACCTATAGTCAATCTGGTACTACAGTAACAGTAACAACACCAACACCACATGGTCTTACAACTGATAATCTAGTAAATGTTGTTATTACTAGTGGCAATGCTATAAGTGGTAACTATAAAGTTACTGTTACAAGCACTACTGTATTCACTTATACTGCAGGTACTAGTTTAACTACCAGTGGCAACACTAGTATATTTACTGCAGCTTCTACTGGATATTGGGAAGAGACAATTGCTCCCAATGTAAGTACTGGGTTTAATGAAAGCACAATGCCTGTTGTTCTTATCCGTACAGGAGTAAGTCCCCTTACATTTAGGGTTACATTCCTGGATGGATCAGAGACAGTTAATAACTTACCACTACTTTGGGAACCACGGTTGGTAGGTGATGAAGACTCCAACAGTCAACCTAGCTTTGTAGGTAGTACCATCCAAGATATTTTTTTGTACAACAATAGACTTGGATTCCTAACTGAAGATAATGTCTCCATGTCTCAAGCTGGTGACTATTATAACTTCTACAATAAATCAGCAACTACACAAACACCAGCTGATCCTATTGACCTTAGTTGTGCTAGTATTAAACCAGCTACTGTACGTTCAGTTGTACCTGTTACACAGGGTCTGCTGTTGTTTAGTGATAGCCAACAGTTCCTTATGGAAGCTGAGAATGGTGCATTTATACCAGCTAATGTCACCATTAGTACTATTGCTAACTACGAATGTGATCGGTACATCAAACCAGTTGATTTAGGTTCTACTGTATTGTATGTCAGTCGTAACCAAAGCTGGGCTAGGGCATTTGAAATCTACGTTAGAGGACAACGTAATTCACCTACTGTTACTGAAACTACAAAGATCGTTTCTGAATGGATACCGCAAAGTATCACAGAAGCCGTAGGAAGCGCCCAGAATGGCCTATGGGTGGCCTCTAGTCGTACTTCCAAGTATATGTACATCCATAGGTTCTATGAGCAGGGAGACGAGCGTCCTATGGCTGCATGGGTGCGTTGGTTGTTACCATCTAATGTGATTCATACAGCAATCCAGAATGATGTTCTCTTCGTCATTACTAGTGGTACGGAGGGTTATATTGCAAATCAATATAAACTGGTACAAGCACCTAGCACTGGTGGACTTATTAATAGTCTCGGTAATACTGTAGATCCTAATCTTGATACATGGTGTGAAGTAACTGATGCTACTATGGTATCACCAGTACCACCTACTGCACCTAGTTATGATAACATTACAGATATTACAAAAATTTATCTACCAACATATCTCCATACTGCAAAAACTATTAGATATGTTGTAGGTCTCATTAAACCAAATGGTACAGGTACTCAATCTGGTTACACTAATGTAGCTACAATACTTACTGATGGTGGCGGTTCATACTTTACTATCCCTGGTAATGTAACTGGTAATTTTATCTATGTTGGATATGAGTACAGCATGGAATTAATCCTACCTAGGTATTACTATTCACTAGGTGAACAGGGTGTAGACTTTACAGCTGTTACTACAACATCTCGTATGGCATTCTATACAGGTCTTGGTGGTGATATCTATTTTAATATTAAAGACCGTAGTAGGCCTGAATGGTTTAGTATTGGTGGGGCTCAGCTTGCTGATTTCTACATAGCTAATACAGCACCATTTAGGGATACCTTTGTATATAAAGTACCCATCTATCAAAGACCTGATAACTATACGATGAAAGTAACTTCTAATACTCCATTCCCTGTTAGCCTTGTGTCTATGCAATGGGAAGGACAATACTCACCTGGTTTCTATAGGAGGACCTGATGGATCTAATTAGTCTTGGTATTGCAGGCGTTAGTTCTATCCTTGGTGGCATAGGCGGACAAGCAGATACTAATGCACAAAATAGAGCTATTGATGCTCAATACCGACAAAATCTCCAGTCATGGAAATTTGGTAAACAACGCCTTAGAGCTGATTGGAAACACAGCAATAAACAATGGCGTCTTAATAAGCAAGATGAAAGAACTCTTGCTAATTTCAAAGATGCTACTAACCTTCAGAATTGGCAGCAAGAGTTAAAGATCCAAGAGTTTGAATTTGCTTCTCAGATGAAGCAATATGCTAAGTCTGAACAGATCTTTAAGCAACAACTTACCTTCAACCAAATGGCACAAGTTGCCGCTAATGAAGCTGAGTACCGTAAGCTAGAAGATTCTATGAAGGAACTTGCTTTCCAGAATCAAGATATTGTTATTCGTGCTTTACAAACTGAAGGTGCTGCTGCTGTTAAAGGGCAACAGGGTAGGAGTGCAGAGAAAGGTGAGCAAGCTGAGTTTGCTGCATTAGGTCGTAACCAAGCAATTCTTGCTGAGTCACTACTCAGTGCTAAAGCTGATACTGGCGCTGCTCTTCGTAAGATTGCTAACGATAGATTCGGTGCTGATCTTGCAGCAGAAGCCAGCCGTATGCTTAAACCTGATCGCTTGCCTGCACCTCCCAAGCCACTTAAAACACCAGTCAGTAGTGCTGAATCTGGTAGACCACGTAAACTTAGAAGGTATGACTTCGGTCCAAGGCCTACTAGAGGTGCTATGGCATCTTCTGCTGGTTCATGGATTGGAGCCGTTGGCGGGCTAGCAAGTAGTGCAGCAAGCATTTATGCTGCTGGTAAATAAAGTCATTTAAAAAATGGATCAAGTAAGTTACAGAGGGTACGCCCGGAGTTTAGGTTTCGATCCTATTAAAGCACCAACGGAAGGTCTTGCTAGAATGCAAGAACGAGATAACCGTATCATACGTGGTATGGAAGATAACCGTAGGGCTATTAAGGAGGTAAGAGACGAATATGGTGCTGGACTTGAACGTAAGCTCAGCATTGAAGCTAGAGATCGTGATCAAAGTTATCAATGGGAATCAAAGCTTGCTGAGAATCGCCAAAAGGCTATCAATGTAAATGCCCAAACACTTATTCAAAGTGAGCTTCAACAAGGTAAGAACACTACTGCTGCTTTAGAAAGCCTTGCTAAATTCAGTACTACTATTGCTGATGGTATTACTGAGTACCGTAAACAACGGGATGAAGCTGATAAGATTCAAGGTGCATATCTTGTAGCATCTGGTCAAATCTCTCAAGAAGAGATTAGGAATACTCTTATTGCTAAGACCCTACTTAAATCTTCTGGTCAAGCTACTAATGAAATCGTTAGTGGTTTGCAGCAACGTAATGCTAATCCCTATCTAGTTAGTAACCTTGCATCCAGCAATAAGGCACTTCATGTTGGTATGATTGAAGCCTATGCTAGGCAGACCCTTAGTGGTTACCCTGCATGGGCTCAAAATAAACTGGATGAACAAGGAATCATTACAGCTGAACAGCGGCTTGCTGCTGCCCCTCAGTTGCTTGGTGATTTCCTTAAGGAGAATGGTCTACTGGATGTTAATCCAAAGGCCATCATGGAACCCCTACAGCGTGCTAATCAAGCTTATAGTGGTCTTGTAGAAGCTGCTAGGAAGTCTGATATCCGCAATAAGTCTGATGATATCAGGTCCCAAGCTAAGCGCTTACTAGTAGAGAACCCTACTGGTGAGTCGTTCATGGAAGCATTCAATATGATTGCTACCACATACGCTGAAGATGGTGCTACCCCATTGGGTCGTAGGGGTGCTAGGGATGAACTGATTAAGCTTACCTCTGATACTACACTGTTCTCTGATCAACAGGTAGAACAGATCTGGTCTAATGCTATGACCGATCAGGGTAGCATGAAGGATCGGTTCAAGGCTGAGTATGATCAACTGCTTACTGATCGTCAAAAGGATAAGGAAGCTGAGTTCCAAATCATTGATGCTCAAGAACGTAGAGAGAACAAAAGGCAAGAAGAGCAACTGCTTGATTGGATCAAGAACAATAACCCTAACGAAGAGACGCTTACTTCTATCATTAAAGAAGCTAAGACAAAAGGTATCTCAACTGATCGTCTTCAAGCATATCTTGCCTTTACTACTGAGCAACAAAATGCTGACTTCTGGACAAAGCAGTTTAGAGAGCAGTATGAACTAGGTACTCTTAGTGCTGATGATGTAGATCAACCTGGTGTACCGATTGAAGTACGTGAGACATGGCGAACACGTGCTCAACAGTTGGATCAAAAGCGTTCTGATTCTGGTATCTCATCGGAAACCATCAAGGCTGAACTTACTGATGCACTTAAGCAAAACTTAATTGGTGATAGTACTAATCGTAGTGCTCACTACAGTCTACGTGGTGCTTCTGACTATGCACTTAAGTTGTACACTAAAGCATTTCAGCGTTATGCTAAGACGATGGAGCCAGCTACTGCTGCTGCTAAAGCACGTCTTGATGTACTAACTGCTATTGAAGGTAAGAAGGGGGCATTTGCTGTTATCTCCTCTTCTCAAGCTAAAACTGGACAAACACAGGCATTTTATGCAGCGTTTACTCCTGGTAAGCATCCTGGTGCTCCTACTGCTATTGATGTAATTAACTCTTCTGAGGTTTTTAAGAAAGTACGTGCTAACCCTAATGTAGTTAAGACTGAAGTACTGGCTAGCCCTGCATTGCTTAAGGACATTAATAATCGTATTACTTCTGGTAAACCGATCTCTATCCCTCAGATCTATACTGATTTGTCTAGGGCAGTCCCTGGTATGACTCCTACTCAGATCCTTAATGCACAGCTTAATGCTGCTAATCTTCCTGGTAGAATACAACCTGGATTTAGGGATCAACTAAATCAAATCAATGATCCAACACTGCGTCGTATCTTAGATCAACCACTTACTCAAGATCGCCTTAACACTGCTATTATTGGTAGTGGTAGTGCACCTGCTACTGTACGTACAGGTAACAATGGCTATGCTGATGTTGTGTCTCTTGGTACTGCTTCTGGGTTTAAGTTCCCACAAGTGATGGGTGCTATGTGGGCACTGGAGAGTGGATGGGGTAAATACACCAGTGGTAAGAATAACGTCTTTAACATTAAGGCACGTCCTGGTCAAGGTACCATGAAGAATGGTTCCTACTGGAGGGATTATGCTTCACCGCTTGAGTCTGCTAAGGACTTCATGAACCTCATGACTGATCCTAGGTATGCTCCTGGTCTAGCACAAGCTAAGACACCACGTCAAGCTATTGAAGCTATTGCAGCTGGTGGCTATGCTGGTGGTGAGGCTGCCTATCCTAATAAGATCATTCGTGTTATGCAGCAGATGGGTGTTAATGTGGATCAACCTTATAACCCTGCACCTCCTGCACGTAACCAAGCATTCATGCGTCCCACTCTTGCTTACATTACAGATAACATTGGGCCTACCTCTACTGGTCCTCACCTAGATGTTAAACAACAGGATAACCCTAACACACCTACCAATGAGTTTGCTAGGGAGTTTTCAGCTAAAGCTCTTGATAACTTTGTGGTTGTTGATGATCCTCAATTTGGACGTGTTCCTTTGAGTCGTATTCCTGTTACTGATACCTTTGCTGGTCATGTAGCCCGTGGTTCACATGGTATTGACTATGGCACAGCTAAAGGTTCTAAGGTGTTCCTACAAAATGGAGCACGTATTGTCTCTAAAACTCGTACACAACACGGAGATAAATTGGTTATTCAACTGCCGGATGGACGGCGTTTCAGTTTCTTGCATGGTAAATCAGTATGACACAAACACCCTATGTGGATGAAGAAGAGCTGAAGCGCCTAGAAGCTGAAGCACTTGCTGAAGAGCAAGCCCTACAACAGGCAGCTCCAGCTTATAATCCAAAGACTGCTCCTGAGACGATGTATCGGGAGGCTACACCAGCTCAAAACAAAGCTGCTGGTAATGTACAACCTGTTAAATCACCTCAACAGCAAGCAATTCAGCAGCTAACTGGTGGTGGTAAACCCCAAGGTCAAGAGCCTTCCTTAATGGATAGGGTGGGTACAGCTATTAGAGAAGGTGTGGAAAGCACCATTGCTGTACCTATGGGTATGACTGACTTTGGAATGGATGTTATTGGACGTATCCCTGGTGCTGAGTGGATTGATGATGCCTGGGATGCTAAGACAAAGTTCAAGAATCCTGGTGTTCAAAAGGTCAGAGAAGTAGCTTCTATCCTTGCTCCTAGTATTGGTGTAGGTACTGTCTCTGGTCTGGGTACTGCTGGTATGGTTGGTGGCCCTATTGCTCGTGGTTTAGCTGCACTTGGTATCAACCTTGCTGGTGATGTTGCCGTTAACGTTATTAGCGATCAATCTGAGGGTGAGACGGTATCGACTTTTGTAAAGGAAGCAGCACCTTGGTTGCCTGTTCCTGATGCCTTGGTTACTAAAGATACTGATACTCCTGAACAGCGTCGTCAACGTAACATCTATGAATCAGCTGGTCTTAGTATTGTTGGTGATATCATTGGTTACTCTGCTGCTGCAGGTCGTGGAGTAATGGATTGGTTCAAGCCAAATGATAATACAGCTCGGGAGTTTATGTCTTCTGAGATTCTTGTTAATGCAGACTCTGCTACTGCTACTCGGTTGTCTGAGATCGATACACAACGCATGGAGTTACAACAACAACGAGATCAAGTAGCTTCTACACCTGCCCTGGATCAAGAAACACTTAGGGCACAGTTGGATATCATAGGCGAATTAGATAGTCAAATCAAGGCATTGGATAGTGAAAGTGGTAGGTTGTCTTCACAGTACGCCAACAGTGGTGCGTCAGAACTCACTGAGAGCCCCCTAGAATCGTTTGTAGAGCGTCAACAGATCAGCCGTGATAGTCAGATCGATGAAGTAGGAAAGGGACGCCTTATGGACGATCCTGAAGGGGCTGGTGGTGTAGACCCTATGGTTACACCTAACATGTTCCCTGAGGGTTCTACTGCTGCTCTTAGCATTCCTCCTGGTAATATTGCCCGTAATATGGCAGATACTACTGCTATTAAACTCGGTAACAGTGGTGGTACCCCTGCTCCCATTCTATCGGAAAGGGCTTACTATGACCTCAGCAAGGGTAATACTGTATCGCGTAACATCATTGAAGACCTGGCAGAAGGTACCCGTGCTACAGGTAACTTTGATGCAACTGTAGAGGGCTTTAGATACACTAAAGCACAGATGAGTGATGCTGCGTGGAAGATCTACAACGACATTATTGGTACTGATAAGGTATCGGATCTTAAGAACCTGTTCCTTGATAACCGTGATGTAAAGAACCTGCTTGATGGTCGTACCATTAAGTATGTTAATGATGTGCAAGCAGAAGCTATTGGTTATGCTATGCGTGAGTTGACTGATAAGTACATCGGTCAAGTTGTTACTGAAACATCAGCCCGTGCTATGGATACAGTAGGACGTGAAGTAGCTGACATTGCTGAAGGTTATAAGGCATTCCCTGAAACTGCTGATCTTAGCCGTACTACTGAGATGATTGGTGATCGACTTGCTTTCCTTATGGAAGAGTACGCTCTTAATAAGTACATCGCAGGTTGGGCACTTAAGAATCAAGATCGTTGGCAGAAGTTTCTTAAAGCATCTCCTGATAAGGAAGCTGCTATTCGTCAGATTACTGAGCAGTTCGATCTTAAGGTACAAGAGAAGAATGTTCAGGCACAAAGTTATCGAGACATGATCCGTACCATTGCTCGTGATCGTCCTGATGCTGCACAACCGTTGATTGATGCATTTGCACTATCTAAAGGTGATGTAGATACGCTCGATAAGTTGATGAAGTGGAGTGCTAATCAACTCAGCCCCATGGGTCTACTTAAGAGTGGTGATGAGGGTCTTAATGCCTTTGCACAAGGTGTATGGGCAGTGCGTTATAATAACATGCTGTCTGGTATCTCAGCCCTTAAAGCTATTACTGGTAACACTGTTGCACTTACTCTCCGTACAAGTAACGCATTCCTCGGTACTGGTATCGGGATGCTCATGGGTAAGAATACTGTTGATGACCTACGCAAGGCAACCCATGTCTACGGTGCATTCTGGCAGACTAATAAGCGAGCAGTTGCTGATTCCTGGGATACCTTTAAGCGTACCTGGAATAATGGTAAGTGGGGTAATGATGCTCAGATGGACTTCCGTGAATTAGCACGTGAAGATCTTGTTACTGACTATAACCCTAACCTTTGGGATACCCTTGCTGATATGGAACAGGTATGGGAAAAGGATGGTAACTGGGGTCGTCTATTCCAGTATCGTTCTGCTCGATTCCTGTATGACTTAGGTAATTGGCGATGGACTAAGTACGGTACTAATGCAATGATTAGTGCTGATGCCTTTGTACAGACTACTGTAGCATCTCAAATGGCTCGTGCTAGGGCTTGGGATGAAGTATTCAGTATTGGTTACAGAGGTGCTGAGCTTGCTCAACAACTAGCCAAGGCAGAAAAGATTGCTTATAACGAAGCATTTGATGCTATGGGTAATCTTACTGATGCTGCTGCTAAACATGCTGCTGGTGAAATTGCACTTAACCTTGATGATGAGACTGCTACATGGTTGAGTCGTGGTGTTAATAAGCTGCCTATCTTGAAGCCATTCTTCATGTTCCCTAAAACTGGTGTCAACGGTGTCAAGATGGCTATGTCATACACACCTATTGCTACCTTGCCTGGTATGAACAGGTATTCTAAGGTGCTGTGGGCTGGTGATGACATTGATAAAATCAAAGATGCTCTCATGGAGCACGGTATTGCGTATGATGGTGTACCTAATGGTATGGCTATCTTCAAGGGTCTTGAGGCTGAATATCGTGGTCGTGTAGCTTTTGGTGCTCTTCTGTCTACCTCTATGATGGGTTATGCTCTTGGTGGTAACATTCGGGGTAATGGTCCTGTTAATCCTGGTGAACGCAAGAAGCTCAGGGATAACTTTGGTTGGCAACCTAAGACCATCAACATTGGTGGTAACTGGGTTAGCTACGCAGGTTATGAACCACTAGACACTATCCTTACTCTTGTTGGTGACATTGCTTATTACTCACGTGATATTGGCTCTACCCTTACTGAGTCATTTGTAGACAAGCTTGCTTGGACTCTTTCTGCTACCTTTGTTAATAAGTCCTGGGTGGCTGGTCTTGAGCCTGTTGTAGCCGTTGCTAATGGTGATGAGACTGCAATCTCTAGGTTCCTGGCTAATGAAGTACGAGCTGCTATTCCTATGTCAGGTGCTCTTGGTGTTGTCTCTAACGCTATCACAAACTCCCAGAAGGATATTTACAATGATCTCATCGGTTATGTAACCAATAAGGTACCAGGCTTTTCCAGTCAGCTTCCAGAACAGATTGATATCTACACTGGTAAGCCACTTAATGATATTGATAACCCTGTACTTCGGGCTCTTAATGCTGTTAATCCAGTTAAGATCAGTGAAGGTACAGAGCCTTGGAGGCAATGGCTTATTGATAGTGGTTGGGATGGTGTACAGATGATTCGTAAAGATAGCACTGGTAACCACGAGTACACACCAGAAGAACGTGAAACGTTGTATCGGTACATCGGTGAACAACAGTTGTGGAAAGAATTTGATAAGCTTAGCAAGAATAAGAAGTACAATGATCAGTTGGATCGTATTCGTGCTATGCGTGTTCAAGGTCGCCCATCTGAAGAGATTCAAGCAGCTCAAAGTGAAGTGTATTCTGTGATGAATGACATTATGTCTCAAGCTCAGAAGGCAGCTGAACTCCGTATGCAGCAAGAAAATGAACCAATGTGGCGTTCTATTCAAGAATCCTTGATCAATAAAAATATGATGAGGCAAGGTCGCATCGATGATGCTGCAAGAGCTGCTGATCGTCGTAAAGCAGAAATTGAAAAACTAACTCAAATGTACCGATAACTTAAATGGCAATTACACAGGATACATTTAACGGTAATGGATCTAATTTAGGTCCATTTACCTTTACTTTTAAATGGCTTGAATCAACTGATATTAAGGTTACTGTTGATGGTACATTAAAAACAGCTGGTACTCATTATAACCTACAAGCCCTTAATTATACAACTAAAAATGGTGGGCAAGTATTGTTCACTGCTGGTAATGCACCAACTGCAGGAACAGGTAATATTCGCGTCTACCGTGAAACAGATGACAGTACGCTGAGTGCTACATTTAGTTCAGGTTCAGCTATTAGGGCTGCTGATCTAAATAATAATTTTACTCAAAACCTTTATGTTACTCAGGAAACGAAGAATGCAGTGCTTAACGCATTGCTTCCGGATAATTCTGTAGCGACATCAATGATTCAAGATAGTGCTGTTACTTCTGCAAAGATTGCTGATGGCACCATCGTCAACGCTGATGTAAACACCAGTGCTGCTATTGCTGGTACAAAAATCAGCCCAAACTTTGGTAGTCAGAACGTAACCACCACTGGCACCAACACTGCTGCAAGTCTTATTCCGACCAGCAGTACAGAGCCAACAAATGGCTTGTATTTGCCGGGGACGAATACGGTTGGCATTTCTACGAATGGCACTGGGCGGTTGTTTATTGATGCGAATGGGAATGTTGGCATTGGCATGACGCCAGTAGACGTTGCAGGTTTCAATTCAGTTCAGCTCAGCGATACAAACGGCACCTATTTTGATTTCTACACTTCCTCGACGCAGCAAGCACGTATTATCTCGCTACCTGGTGATCTGCGAATCAACCAGATTGCAAGTGGAACACTGGGACTTTGGACAAGTAACACCGAGCGCCTGCGCATCGACAGCTCTGGCCGCGTGGGGATTGGGACGAGCAGCCCTACAGCTAACTTAGAAGTAGGAACAACCTCTGGGGCTACAGTAAGTATTCGAGCCGTCTCCGCCGGAAGTAACGCGTCTCCAAAGGACATGCGCCTAAGTTTTGTAGGCGTGACTGCTGATGGATCTACGCCTGTAGAAAAGGCGTTTATTCGCTCAACAGATCAACAAGGTGATACGGGCAACGCGTTTCTAGCCTTTGGCACAAGAGAAGGGGGCGGTTCTGCAACCGAACGCCTGCGCATCACGCCCGATGGGAAGGTGGGGATTGGGACGAGCAGTCCTCAAAACGCGCTTGTCGTTTCCAGCGCCGGAGCAGAGGGTCTTGAGATTGTGCCGTCTGCGTCAGGTTCGCCAACGGTAATTGCATTTAATAGGGGCACTGCGTCTTATGCGCCGCTTACGCTAAATGGTTCCGCACATATTCTTCAAACCAGTGGCACGGAGCAAATGAGAATCAAGAGCAGCGGCATTATCAATTTCTCCAACGCACCTGTATATGCAGACAACGCAGCCGCAACTACCGGTGGTTTAGCTGCAGGCGATGTTTACCGCACCAGCACGGGCCAACTAATGATTCGCTACTGACGCACCCCGCTTACACTTTACCTATCACTATCAACCCCATGTCTACCATTTTTACCTGGAACATTGCCCAACTGGAACGCGAAACCAGCGACGGCTACGTATTCACCGCCCATTATACCGTTGACGCTAAAGACGGCACCTATTCGGCTGGTGCCTATGGATCTATTGGCCTTGAGCGACCTGAAAGTGAACTGATTCCTTTTGCTGATCTGACCCTTGATTTGGTTGTGGGTTGGGTCAAAGAAAAACTTGGTGCTGAGAAAGTCAGCGATATTGAAACTGCACTTCAAGCAGAACTTGATGAACAACGCCAGCCGAGTAAAGCTGCTGGTCTTCCCTGGAGTTAATCATGCTTACTATTTTTGGCCTTAAAGTGTCGTATGAGGTACTTGTCTTCTTTGCATTGTTTCTTGGTTCTGAAGTCATTGGTGCTTCTAAACTGAAGGATAACGGTATTGCACAACTCATCCTTAGTGGTAT
>Ga0129333_10004297_pt1 | contig 13335 bp, 8 predicted proteins | sample CPB6_08_DNA_FD_94474 | JGI IMG/M metagenome (GOLD analysis project Ga0129333, IMG submission 94474) | Freshwater to marine salinity gradient microbial communities from Chesapeake Bay, USA - CPBay_Sum_0.6_0.8_DNA | ecosystem: Environmental > Aquatic > Marine > Coastal | place: USA: Chesapeake Bay... | reverse complement strand
TCGGCGCAAGCGTTGCTACCATTTCAGCAGCAATACAAAACAAAGTAAAACGTTTTGTTTATTGCTCAAGCATGGCACGTTATGGAAGTCAAGAATATCCGTTCAAAGAATCACAACGTCCTGCTCCAGTAGACCCATACGGTATTGCTAAAGTAGCCGGAGAAGAAGTTCTTAAAGCACTTGCACCTATGAACAATATGGAATGGAATATTGCCATCCCTCACAATATTGTAGGTCCTAGACAGCGTTATGACGATCCATTTCGTAATGTCATGAGCATTATGATTAACAGAGTATTGCAGGGCAAGCCTCCTGTCATTTACGGAGATGGAAGTCAAATGCGTTGCTTTAGCTTTATTGAAGATACATTATATTGTTTGGAAAAATTAGCATTAGATCCAAATATAAAAAGTGAAACTATAAACATAGGTCCTGATGAAGAGTTTATTACTATTAAGCAACTTGCGGAAAGTGTGATAAAAGAAATGAACTACGAAGGAGAACCTCTTTATTTTCCAGACAGACCTAGAGAAGTTAAGTACGCAACTTGCGATGCTACAAAGGCTAGAGAAATATTAAATTATAAAACTACTACAACGTTTATAGAAGGTTTGCGTTCCACTATTAATTATATCAAACAACGAGGAAGCAAACCATTTGATTATAGTTACCCATTAGAGATTATCAACGAACACACACCTAAAACTTGGTCAGAACGTAAGATGTAATCAGGAGTCAGGGTGACTAATGAGCGTAATTACAACCGAAATTAAATTTAGCAATTACAAGCGCGCCTTCTATTTTGGTTGTAGTTTTACCAAATATTATTGGCCTACATGGGCTGATTTAATAAGACTTGAAATCCCTAATAGTTATCAATACGCACAAGTAGGAGCAGGCAACTTTTACATTTATCAATCTATAATTGAGGCTATAATTAAACATAATATACAAAAAGACGATTTAGTTTTGGTTATGTTTAGTAATGTTACTAGAGAAGATAGATATACGAAGTCTGAAGGTTGGATAACACCGGGCAATTTGTTTTATCAAGATACCTACGACGAAAAATTTATGAAAAAGTTTTTCTGTGAAAAAGGATATCTGATGCGCGATTTAAATTTGATCGAAGGTGTCGACAGGGTACTTGCTACTACCGGCGCTGATTATTCACTTATGACCATGATTAATTTTGACTCTTATAATAGCGGTCAAGAAAAAATGTCTGGTGTTGAAGATGTTTTAGAATTTTATAAACCTACATTAAACAAAATAAAATCTAGTGTCTTTGAAGTAATTTTTAATAATGATTGGAACACTAGAAAAAATCGTCCAAAATATCACACTCACTGGGCATCAGATTTATACACGGATAATCATCCTACTACCATAGAACATTTAGAATATATGCAAAAAATGTTTCCTGATACTATATTTACCGATTCTATTTTAGATAAAGCAAGTGTATGGACAGAGATGGCACTTGCTTGTAATACTTATACAGAAATTTGCGATAAATTTTCTAATATCATTATTAGTCAAGAGCGAAGGTTATGAAATTACAAATACTTGATATTACTAGAAACATATTTCATGACCCATTCGATTTATTCAATCTGACAGCACATGAAGGGGGCCGCCCATATTGGTTAGACTATTTAAAACCATATTGTGAGGATATAGGTGTAGATATTAATTTAGTGTCTTTTGACGAACTTGATTTAAACCACCCTTGGTTTTTAAGTATCGCTCCCAATAGTTGGAATTGGGTCAATTACACAGGAAGCTTAATGGATTATTTACCGAAAAATATCTCCGAACATTTGTTAAACGGTAAAGGATATCTTTTATTAAATCATGAATGTGAATCATTTACTAATAAATTTTTTTGCGAAATACATAATATGCTTAAACGTTCTAACCTTCCGTCTAGTAAAGTTTTATATATGGTGGGGGCAGCTGACGCTGAAAAAGTGTATAAAAAATTCGCTGATGATAATAAAATTTTAAAAGAAAATCGTATAAAAATTTTAACTTCTTTTCATGTTTTTCGTAGATTAGATTTTAATATATCAGATTTTGAATATGATCGCCGGCTGCCTAAGCAAAAAAAGTTTTTGTCTTTAAATAGAACTGCCAGGATTCATAGAGTTATGCTTGTGAGTTTGCTTGCTCACTATAATTTGCTTGACCAAGGATATATTAGTTTGGGTCTTACCCCCGATCAAATTGAACATTGCTTATCTGACCTTAATCAAATCCCTATATATAGAGATTTTCGAGACAAGATTTATGATGGTTTTGAAAAGATTAAACCTTTAATACCTATGCACATTGACCAAATTAATTTACAAGAAAATCAATTTAAAGTAAACTCTTTAAACAGTGAATTTTATCAAAATTCCTATTTTAGTATTGTTACTAGCACGTTCTCGTTAGCAAAAGAAGAACCTAGTGTTGGGTTTACAGAAAAAGAGATTAAACCAATACTTTATAAGCATCCTTTCTTGATAAATAATCTTCCGGGTGCATTAAAGCACCTAAAAAGTATGGGTTTTTTAACTTTTGATAAATGGTTCGACGAAAGTTATGATGATGAAATTGATGATTTTGAAAGAATGCACAAATTAGTTTTAGAAATAAAACGTTTATCAGTAATACCCAATCGTATGTGGGACAAAATGTTGAGAGAAATGGAGCCTATTTTACTACACAACTATAATATTTTAGTTAAATATAACGTTGAACACATATTTTTCAACAGCAACCTTAAAGAATTATTATACTATGTCAATTAAAAAAATTAGCCTCGTACAGCCAAATTTCCAGCAGGGTCCAAAAGAGTTTAACGCCCACTATTTGCCCTACAGTGCCGGTGTGCTTTGGAGTTATGTCACTACTAGCGAAAAAGTGAAAAATAACTACGAATTAGATAAACTTGTTTGGCTGCGTGATAACCTGGACGAAACACTAGAATCTATCATAGATAATGATGTGGTAGCGTTTAGCACGTATATTTGGAATAAAAACTACAATTATGCACTAGCGAGAAAACTCAAAGAAGCAAATCCAAAATGTATCATCATATTTGGTGGCCCTGAATTACCGATCACTAAAAAGAATATTTTTGAAAAATTTCCATTTATAGATTATGTTGTCAAGGGTGAAGGGGAAATAACATTTAGACGTTTGTTAGAAGGATTAGTTGACGGTAGCGACTTGATGAATATCCCTGGGCTACTGATGAATAGAGAAACATTAATTGACACCGGTGAAAGCATACGTATCATGGATCTAGGTATGATTCCAAGCCCATATCTTACGGGCGTGTTTGATAAGTTAATTGCTGAAACTAAAGACGTTGAATGGAATGCAACCTTAGAAACAAATCGTGGTTGCCCCTACCAATGTACATTCTGTGACTGGGGTAGTTTGACATATAACAAAGTTAAGAAGTTTGAACTAGATCGTGTGTTCGATGAATTAGAATGGATCGGTAAAAACAAGTGCGGTTTCGTCAGTATTACAGACGCAAATTTCGGTATGTTCGTTGAGCGCGACAATGCTATCGCTGATAAACTACTTGAAGTACAGGCCAAGTATGGCTATCCATATACATTCAGTGTAGCCTGGGCAAAGAATCAGAAGGCTGAAGTGTTTGATATCGTGTTTAAATTAATCAAGAGTCCTAAGTTCAATCAAGGTCTAACAGTTAGCGTACAAAGCATGGACCTCGACGTACTTGAAAACATCAAGCGTAGAAATCTAGATCAGCATAAGATCAGTGACATTTTTGCGTTATGCGATAAGAATAATGTTCCTGTATATACAGAAGTTATTTTAGGATTGCCCGGTGAATCAAAAGAATCTTGGCGAAGAGGATTCTGGAAACTCTTTGACGCAGGCAATCATACAGGTATAACCATTCTTCAAGCACAGATGCTAGAAAATGCGGAAATGAATCTTTCTCAAAAAGAAGAATTTAAAATACAAAGTATTCCAGTGTACGATTACATGAGTGGTAGTTATAACTATGACGAACTACAAGAACATGTTGATGTTGTAATCGCTACAAAGGATTTACCATTTGAAGATATGCTAGACAGTCATATCTTTAGTTGGTACATCAATACGTTTCATATCAATGGTCTAACAACTTATATAAGTCGCTTCTTAAATAAAAAGCATGGCGTAAGCTATGAATTATTTTACGATAAACTTTATGATTATCTACAAAATGATCCTTGGTTCGTCAAAGAACGCGACGAAGTTCGTCAGTATTATAAGAACTGGATGACTAATGGTAAGATCGATCATCCTAATATCAGTAACATTGAAGTACATGGTTGGAACATTGTACACAGAGCAACACTCAACTTACACGCACACAGAAAATATGAATATGTGTTTGAAGTTATAAGAAAGTTTGTTAAGGATAGTTTTGAATTTGATCCTAACTTACTAGAACAGATTGTTAAGTTCCAGAAACATTTCGTGATTAATTATGATAGCATACCACACTATCCAATGGCAGTAGACTTTGACTATGACTTTTTAGGCTATTTGCAGGAAAACACAGAACTTGAAATTCCTACAAAGTATAAGTTTGACTTCTTAGAAGCCAAAGATATTACAATTGAAAGATTCTTAGAAAACATTTATTTTAGTCGTAGAAGAAATTTTGGTAAAGCCTGGGTAGGGAAAGTATGAGTTTATTGAATAGTTTTTTCTACATAATTGAATGCTATGGCGACAATAAAAAATTAAGAGGATTTTACGAGACTGAGCCTACTAGTGGATTAGCTCTACTCATGCATAATTTTGCCAAAACAAATGATATCTGGTATTGCATGATTACTAACGAAAAAAGTCTGACATCCTATAATTTTAAAGAATTGATAGGTGAAGAGATATTACCAAAAATAATAAACAAAGAAGCCTATCTTGTAATAGATTTACCCTTCGAACCCTTTTTGTCTTGTATAGAATTAATATATCAGCAATTAATTAAAAAAGACGGCATACCTGCTTCACAGATTATTTTTATGAGTAATATGTATGATGCTGTATCATTTAGTAAGGCAATGTCAGAAAAATATGCTTCTGAACCTATTAAAATATTTTATTTTTCAGCCTTAGAATATATGCTTAACCAGTATGTCAAATCTTATCATAATGACTATCATAGCACAGATAAAGAAACACAACAAATACCGTATGTTCAAAAAACTAAATATCCTAAAATTTTAGAAAAGAAACAATATCAAAAAGCTTTCATCAATTTAAATCGAAGATGGAGAATGCATAGACCTTTACTTGTGCTGTTAATGTATCATTTTAAATTATTAGATAAAGGATTTGTCAGTTTTGGACCTACTGAAGATAAGCATGATTGGAATTTTATATGGGACGGGCTGCAGGTTGGGGCAATAGACAATCCTGAATTGATGAAAATTATATATGCAAGCACAGATATTAAGAATTTACCTCCTTTATACTTAGACACTAATGAATTACATATAAACAGACCGCAACAAACAAGAACTACAGATTATTTTTATGAAAATAGTTACTTTAGTGTGGTTAGCGAAACAACCTTTTATCATAGAGAGACAACACAAAATTCAAGATTCATAACAGAAAAAACATTTAAAGCCATCTCTATGAGACACCCTTTTTTATTGGTAACTATTCCTAACAGTTTAGATGTGTTAAAAAGATTAGGATATAAAACATTTAGTCCTTGGATAGATGAAAGTTATGATAAGGAAATAAATGATAATAAAAGGATGCTAATGATAGTTAATGAAATAGAACGTTTGTCTAATCTAACTACAGAGCAATTTAATCAATTTATAGATAACTGTGTAGAAATTTGCGAACATAATTATCAGTTGTTAAGAAATCAACAAAATTTTATATATACCGAGGATTGGCATGCACTATGATGCTATACCTAAAATAAATGAAGATATAAAACGTACTAAACGTGCTATAATAGGTTTAGGTTGTTCTTTTGTCGAAGGTCAAGGCGCCATAGATCAATACTTATGGGATAATTATTATCAACCTGGATCTAGGGAAGATTACAACAATTGGAAATTAGATAATCAGATAGTTACTGAGCTAATTACAAAATTTCCTGACTTACAAAAACAAAACGGAGGTTCAGGGTCAATAAGATTTATTCACCATGAAACTAATCGTGCCTTTACTTCTGTACTAGCAAAAAAATATTTTAATGGTGAATATGCGGCAATAAATTTAGGAAGGAGAGGTAACGGCAATAGGGCTACCATTAGAGATTTATACTATTATCCTGATATTTTATGGGATATGTTGGAAGAAATTATAGTGATCTTTTGCCCTAGCGGGGCAGAAAGATTTGATGTAATAGACGACACAACGCAGGATATAAACAATCATAATAGATGGAGAACCATGTGGCCAAACGCTCATGATGCTGGCCCGCCGATTACTACATTATGGGAATCTTATAGAGATACCATTTGGAGTGATAAGTTTGAGATTTTAGAGGTTATATCAAATATACAAGAATTATTAATTTGGTGCAAATGGAGAAAGGCTAAACTAATCGTGATACCAGCTTTTATGCGATATTATGATCGTTCGACATTTATTAAAAAAATCAATCAAACTATAACTAAGGATGGCAATTTAAATTTTATTCATAGGACTATTCCTAGAACATTAAATAAAGAGGTATATAAGTTAGTAGATATGTGGCCTTGGGATAATATGTTTTATCCAAATGATTATCCTACGTTTGCAGACTTATGTATGGGTCAGGAAACAACAGTAAAATGGCAAGATTCACACTTTTACTCATATCTAGGTTATGGTAGCCCAGACAAATGGATAACCCCTTGCGGTCATCCGTCAGCGAAAAGTCATGACTTGTTTGCAAGTATATTATATAAACACATAACGGAAAATTTATGAAAGTAGGATTTATTGGAGTTGGTAAATTAGGTATGCCCTGTGCAGAAGCAATCGCACAAAAGGGTCATGAAGTCACTGGATACGATGTTATGCCTCGTACTAGTGATTTTGTAAAAATCGCTAGCACTGTCGAAGAATGTGTTAGTAATAAAGATATTGTCTTTATCGCTGTACCTACTCCGCATGATCAGGCATATGATGGTAGAGAGCCTACTGCTCATCTACCACCAAAAGACTTTAGTTACGACATCGTAAAAGAGTGTTTGGTTGAAGCAAACAAGTACATGAACAAGAGTCAATTACTGGTACTTATTTCAACAGTATTGCCTGGCACAACAAGACGCGAATTTGTCTCATTAGTAACCAATACACGATTTGTTTATAATCCATATCTAATCGCAATGGGCAGTGTAGCATGGGATATGGTCAATCCTGAAATGGTTATGATCGGCACAGAAGATGGATCATTGACAGGGGACGCACAAGAACTAGTAGATTTCTATAAAACTGTTATGGAAAATGATCCACGATATGAAATCGGTACTTGGGATGAGTGCGAATGCATCAAAGTATTTTACAACACATTCATCAGTGCTAAATTAGGTCTTGTAAACATGATTCAAGACGTAGCAGTAAAACAAGGAAACATCAACGTAGATGTTGTCACCACAGCATTAGCAAAAAGCACAAAGAGAATTATGGGCCCTTCATACATGAAGGCAGGTATGGGAGATGCCGGCGCATGCCACCCAAGAGACAATATTGCGCTAAGATACCTAGCACAAGAACTTGATTTAGGTTATGATCTTTTTGATGCTATCATGCATGCCAGAGAAATACAGGCAGAAAATCTTGCTAAAGAATTAGTGAAACACGCAAGTGAAAACAACATGAAAATTTACATTCATGGCAAAGCATATAAGCCAGAAGTATCTTATTGTGAGGGCAGTTATAGTTTGCTAGTAGGACATTATTGTGAAAAGATGGGCTACGTACCTACTTATATCGATCCATTAACAGGTGATAATCTTGCTGAGTGTTATGGAGTAGTTTTATTAGCACATAGCGCAAAGACAACTTATCAATACTGGCGTGAATGCGCAGACGCACTATATTGTAATATTCTCCCAAACAGCATAGTAGTTGATCCATGGCGCGCTTATACTAATGATAAGGTAAAAGTTATTCATTACGGAAACACAAGACAAAAAATCTAATGAGCGAATATAATAACAACGCTGATATAGCAGAAAAGCAACTTAAGTTTATTAGTCCTACTATGTGTTATGCTAAGTGGGCGCAAGTAAGTCTACATCTTACTAACGGTATGACAAATAGTTGTTACCATCCGCCATTACATAAAATCGCGGTTGAAGATATACAACGCGATCCTAGCGAACTACACAACACACCGCAAAAGAAATCAGAACGTAAAATGATGCTGAACGGTGAAAGACCAGCTGGATGCAATTACTGCTGGCGCATAGAAGATACGGGTTCTCGCAGCGATAGAATATATCGTAGCGGTGAATACTGGGCACAGAATGCAAGACATGATATCATGGAAGCTTTAGATACAGAAAATATCACTCCTAGATATGTAGAAGTAAATTTTAACCAGGCATGTAATTTTAAATGTATGTATTGCAGCCCGCATCTAAGCACTACGTGGGAAGATGAGATAAAAAAGCACGGCCCCTATGATGTTTATAATGATAAAGGCGTGCGCTCAAAACATAATGACGTAGAGTATCTAGAAAAAGAAGGACTGATGCCTATACGTGTAAGGCAAGATGAGAATCCTTATCTTGAGGCATTTTGGAAATGGTGGCCTAGTCTTTATAAGAAACTAGAAGTGTTTCGTATGACCGGCGGTGAACCACTTATGGATGTTAACACGTATAAAGTATTAGATTATGTCTATGAACATCCTAATGCCTGGCTTGAGATGAGCGTCACAACTAATATGTGTCCTCCTAAGCAGGAACTATTTGATAAGTTTTTAACTAAAGTTAAAAAATTAGAAGAGATTAAAATCTGGAACGACCCAGAACGATTTAATCCGGGTAGCGGCAACCACTGGTATGTGAACATGGCATTGAAAAACTTTGCACTGTTTATTAGCCTCGATAGTGTGGGCGACCAAGCCGAATACATACGCGACGGTTTAGATTTCAATGTTATGAATGAGAACGTAGAGCGTTTTTTGAAAGAGACAAATAACACTACTGTAACATTCATAAACACGTTTAATGCATTAAGCGTACCTAGAATAAAAGACTTTATGAAATATATTCTAGAATTACGTAGAATGTTTGACAAGAATAAACAGGGTATAAAATATATACCTATACATGATCCATATACCAAACATCCTGATTATCAGGTAAATCCTGTACAAAAAATATGGTTCGATATTCCGCTACTGCGTTATCCCAACTGGCAGTCGATACAATTGCTGGGTCCAGAATACGAGCATTATCTAGAAGAAACTATAGAATTTATGCGAGAACATCTTACAGATTGGCATGCAGACAGTTTTGCCGGCTTTTATGATTTTGAGATTGACAAATTAGTTCGTAATCTTAAGATCATGCAGGAACAACGTTTTACAAGTCAAACTATGGATATTGCTAAGACCAATTTTAAAATGTATTTTCAAGAGTATGACCGCCGTAAAAATAAGTCATTTGAAAGTATTTTTCCTGAAATGGCAAAACTATATAAATAGTTGTCTATGAAAAACTTTTTCTACAAATTATATAATCTAACAATCGGTCGTATTAAGAGAGAAAGGCAGTATCGTAAGCGTCTTAAAGAATTACGAGAAAGAGACCCCTTTATCTACAAATAAGTTATGATGTTTATAGGTTTAAGTTGCGGCTTCCATGATGCCGGGTTAAGCATTGTCAGCGATACCGGTAATATATTATTTGCGGCACATAGCGAAAGATATAGTAAGAAAAAGCACGATGCTAATCTATGTGATGGAATCATAGATGAAGCTATGAAATATGTAGTAAATAGTAATTACGAATTGCACTATTATGAGAAGCCCTGGCTAAAGGCTATACGTCAGTTTCGTGCAGGTCAGCCTATTGGACCATTAAGCGTCAAGCAAATCATAGGTCCCGAACTTTACGAAAAGTTTGGAGACATGCCAATCAAAACGCACGTACATCATAAGACACACGCAGCAGCAGGCTTCCAAACAAGTCCATTTGAAGATGCTACAGTTGTGATTATAGACGCTATAGGGGAGATGGATTGCATCACTATCTGGGACGCAAGCTATGATGAGAAAGGTTTTGCAAAGTATAAAAAATTATGGAGCAAAAAATATCCTAATAGTATAGGTATGTTTTATAGTGCTATGACACATCGTGTTGGATTAAAGCCAATGGATGAAGAATATATACTCATGGGCATGGCTGCATACGGTAAACCTAAACATGCTAATCGTATGGCAAGTCATTACTTGTCAAGTCTAGAAGAATTAGATTTTAGTTACAACTTACATATTGGATTGGAGCCTAATAACTTTTTAGATAAAGCAGACGATATGGATATCGCAAGCAGCGCACAATTAGTTTGCGAAACACTAATTGAAAAAGTCATGATGCGAGCCAAGCGTATAGGTCGTAGCAAGAACCTTGTATATGGTGGCGGTGTGGCACTCAACTGCCTAGCAAATAGATTGTTAGGCAAATACTTTCATGATATATGGATCATGCCTAACCCCGGTGATGCAGGTAATAGCCTAGGTGCAGCAGCATTGGGATTCGGTAAAAAAATCAACTGGACTGATGCATTTTTAGGTACACACATCAAAGGTCCATATCCAGTCAAAGAAGTAATTAAAGAATTAACTAAAAAGAAGATGGTAGGTGTTGCTAGCGGTCGCGCAGAGTTTGGACCTCGCGCATTGGGCAATAGATCGTTACTAGCAGACCCGAGGGGTCCTGAGATCAAGGACAAAGTAAATGAAATCAAACGCAGACAAAAATTTAGACCATTTGCACCGATCATTCTTGAGGAGCATGTACATGAGTATTTTTCTATGCCTCGCAGTTGGAGTGATAGTAGGTATATGCAGGTCATCGCTACTTGTAGGCGTCCTGACCTTTATCCCGCTATCGTTCATCATGACGGCACTAGTCGTGTACAGACAGTTCCTAAAGATGGATCTGGGATACGACAACTACTAGAAGCATGGTATAAGAAAACAGGCTGTCCTATGTTACTGAATACATCATTGAACATACGTGGCGAGCCCATGGTCAATGATCGTAGTGACGCTGACCGTTTTGAGAAACTTTATAATCTAAAAGTTATTTCATAAGTAGATTCATGCTACGTGATGTCTTTTATTATGGACAAAAGCCGAACGTCCACGCTAGAGAAAAACCAGCAAAAAATTTAGAAGATGCTAGACAGCAAGCCACTACGGATCATTTTTGGATAGTAAATGAGTTTTGTGATTACACAAATTTTGACTGGGATTTTGATTTTGATTTTCTTGATGATGATCAAGTATGGACAGAGTTACATAATAATATTTGGCCTAGTCAGCATCAAAAAGATAGTGGCACATGGCTTTGTGCAAAAGAACACAGCGACATTTTAGTTTATAGAACAGATGTTAGTCCAATCATAAGAAAAAATATAAAGACTAAAAACTGGAAAGTTAATGAATTAATTGATGAAAGCTCTTTTGACTTTAGCTGGCATCCCGATCCAACAAGTCCACCCTATATATATGCTTGGGGCTGTAGATATTTTCCACCCACACATAAAACAGTAGTAGAATATGCTGTAGATAATGCTTCCGATTACAAGTATATGGATGCTTTTGTAGAGCTACTACCCAATTTTGCAAAATGGAAAATACTAGATCATATAGATAAAACTAGTTTTGATTTTCGCTGGCGCCCAGATCCTAAAAGTCCTCCCTACATTTATGTCTGGGGTAATCAGCATTATCCCGCAGAGATAATGCCCACACTAGAATACCACGTAGAAGGTGCAACTGATAGAAAGTATATTGATCATAACTGGCACGTGAAATTAGCCGAGTACAAAGAACGTTTTGAAATTTTAGCGGATATCACACATTTTGATTATACTTGGCGTCCTAACCCTAAAGACCCTCCCTACATTTATGTATTTGGTAATCAGCATTATCCAGCAGAAGTTATGCCTACTGTAAGATATGTTGTTAAAGGTGCGACAGAAATCAAGTATGTCAATGATGTTGTAGCAACATTAGCACCAAATAAATCAAAATTTAAAATACATATACCTATAGATGAAAGTAAATTTGATTTTAGTTGGGTTCCAGACCCTAACGAACCTGCATATGTATATGTATGGGGCAACAAATATATAGCAGGAGAATTAGAACCTACTATTGAGTATTATGTAGAAAATGCTGTTGATAAAAAGTACGTTCATAACGAAGTAGTGGTACTACCACAGATAGATCGTTGGCATATACTTGACGCTATAGACAAATCTAAATTTGATTTATCTTGGCGTCCTGATCCTAGAGAGCCGGCATACATTTATGTATGGGGTAACAAATATATACCCGGTCAAGTAGCATCAACACTTGAATATCATTGCCCAGGAGCAACAGATAAAAAGTTCATGTCTGATAGTGTTGAACTGCTACCGCAAGTAGAAAGATGGACAGTTGTACAACCTGTTGACGAGAAAAAGTTTGATTTTAGTTGGCGACCAGACCCTACAGCAGAACCATACATCTATGTATGGGGTAACAAATATATACCAGCTAATAAAAAGCCAACATTGATTTATACTACACCTAATGCTACTGAATACAAGTACATGGATGATGTAGAAGTTACTCCTGAATATAATAAGTGGAAGATATATCAAAACATAGATTTATCAAGTTTTGATTTATGCTGGAGACCTGATCCTATAGAACCACCATACATTTATGTTTGGGGTAACAAACATGTGTCAGGTAGAGTTTCATCAACAATAGAATATCATGTAGAAGGCGCAACAGAAAAGAAGTTTGTACATGATGAAGTTACACTACTGCCAGATATGGAAAAGTGGCGTATACTAGAACCTATTGACAGTACACAATTTGACTTCACTTGGATACCTGATCCAACAAGTCCACCATACATTTACGTATTTGGTAACAAGCACAATGATGCTACAATTGAATCTTCAATAGAATATGTCGTACCCGGTGCTACTGAATACAAATATATGACAGATATCATCGCACCTGTGTTACCTAATAAAAATAAGTTTGTAACATATTGCGAAATAGACGAAAACAGTTTTGACTTCAGTTGGAGACCAAATCCTAAAAGTCCTCCATACATTTAT
>Ga0129333_10004296_pt1 | contig 13340 bp, 5 predicted proteins | sample CPB6_08_DNA_FD_94474 | JGI IMG/M metagenome (GOLD analysis project Ga0129333, IMG submission 94474) | Freshwater to marine salinity gradient microbial communities from Chesapeake Bay, USA - CPBay_Sum_0.6_0.8_DNA | ecosystem: Environmental > Aquatic > Marine > Coastal | place: USA: Chesapeake Bay... | reverse complement strand
GAAAGACGAAAGAGGAGAAAGAGTCTATTCTCCACTGGTTACAACAGGAGCTGCAAGGTTAGCTGTTGAAGCACAATCTATGATGTCTGGAATAACACCAGGTGGAATGGGTTATGCGCAAAAGAAGAAGCAACTTCTTGAAGGGGAAGTTGCAATTCGACAAGGTCGTTTCTGGCTTCTTGGAAATACTCCTTTTAAGGGTGGAAAGATCCAATATTTTAGACCTTCATGGTTTAGAAGATTAGAGGGCGCAGCACAATTTACCGATGATACTTACGGTAATCCAATGGAAAAGTTGATGTATTACAATGACTTTTCTCCATTAAGACCTCTAGACCCTTATAGATTTGAACGCAAACATTATAACGATAGACCATATCCATTAACTGGAGAGTATTTTAGCGGGCCATTTGGCCCAGTAACTCCATTGCTAAACGCTACAGTAGGAAGAATACTAAAGCCACAAAAAGCAATGCATGTTGAAGAAGTAAGTCAGGCACTGGGTTCATCAGTTGCAGTAGGAGATTCTGGCGCTTATATTCCAAAACAAACAAAAAATTATCAAAGAGCAGATATAATTCAAAATCCCTTAATATCTTATCCTGCTGCTCCGCCAAGAACATCTGGAAGTTCATCGCTTACTCCAATGATATTTGGAGCAACAAGATCAAGCTTAAGTGGAATATCTGAATATCAATCTGCGAACAACAGAAGATATACTGCAAACTCTGGAGCCCTTAATACTGCTTCTGGAATAGTGACTGATCAAATTTCTTCAGTTAATAATTCATTCATAAACAATAGAAGCGCAGCTAGATCTGCGCTTTCATCAAGCGGTCTATATTCAGTAGGTTCTCCAACAGCAGCTTCATCTGGCAGGATTTTTGGTCCACCAGCTAGTACTGGAGGTATGTCTGAAAGAGTAATCCCCGCAGGAATGCCGATTAGGTCTAATTCCAATAAATATGTAGCTGGAGACATAGGTTATAGACTTCAAGAAACCGCTGGTATTTATGGATTTATGGGAGGTAATTTAAGGTCAGCTTTAACGGGTGGAGATTACGACTTTAAACCAAATAGGGCAGTTTTACAATCTGCATCTAAAGCATATGGCTCAACTAGAGCATTTTGGGATTTAAATCTTGGTGGTTTGGGAGACGTACCGCTACCTGCAGAAGGTGCTCTAGGTAATATTGAGCTTTCTGAAATCGTAAGAAGATTTGTTCCCAAAGAAAGAAGTAATGTAGATTTTCTTAACCCAATTAAAAACACAATGGGCAAAGAGCATCCTTATCTTCCAGGTAGTGATTATTACATAGATTTTACAAGAGGCGATCCATTCACCAAAGTTCCAGAAGGAGAAATGCGCTTACCTGGTATAGGTTATGAAAGATTTAATAAAATATATCCAGATAAAAGCGGAAGATACGGTGCTGTAAACCAATTAGACATTTTAGCTGACGTAGCTCCATATTCAAAAGAGTATAGGTCTTTAAATAGAAAAATAGATTCAATGGATCTTTCCGAAGAGGAAAGATTAAAGGTTGGTCAAATTAGATCTCAGATGGAAGAAATGGAACAAAGTAAAACAAACTTTGTCCCTTATACTGTTAGAGATTTCAATACATTAGATCATATTTTCAATCCCATTGATACAATTAAGCAAAAGACTTTACATACTGATAACTTTGTAAACAATAAATTTATAGGTAAAAAAACAGCAACTGAAGACTGGGAACAAAGACACGTTTATGGTGCAACATTCCCAGAATGGCAAAGGCCAATTGAAAGTTATGTTAAGCCTATGTATTATAAGGGAACTCAAAGAAATCCTTTATTAGCTGGCGCAATTGGAGCAGCAGCTTTTGCCTCTGTTGGTAAAGATGCGCCAACTAGGTTAGCTTTTGGTGTTATTGGTGGTGTTACAGCAGCAGGATTTTCTTTATTTAATAAAGTAAGATCTGATAGGTTTATGCCAGAGACTAGAAAAAAAGAATTAGCACTAGAAGAGTATACAGACGTTCTTAGTTACGTTAAATATAGGAGCGCTGCAAACAGAGCAGCTCAACAGGGCGATGTTCAGTCCGCAAATGAATATATGAAGATGTCAACAAGAACAATGTATGGAGCAAACCTAGATGCTCAATCAATTGATGAACTTTCTCTTGCTATTCCAAAAAGAAAAAGAGAACATTTTAAAGCAATGATTCAAGCTCCTATGCATGAAAGAAAAAGAATTCTTTCAACTTCAGGAAGACTAGAAAGAAGAATATACGAAGCAGCTTGGGGAATGAAAGTTGAGAGCAGACCAAATTTAGATGAGTATTTCCAAAACAGAGAACTCCCAGATGCGTCCTGGGAAGGTTGGCATCCAAACACTAATATGGACCATGTTAAAATAAAGATGGGTCAGGCAATGGGTCTAGAAATGTCTCAAATGGGTTACTATCCACAACAGATAAAAGAGGCTGAACTAACCAATCCCAGTTATCCAACTTTTGGAAATGGAATAACACAGTTTGGTGATCGTAAAGATGTTAGAAGAAGACTTCAGGATTTAATGAATGACAATAACTTAAGTGGAACAATAGTCCCTATTGCAGGAATTCCTGGAAGTAATCAAACAAGAATATCAGCTGGAGTTAGGTAATTATGGCCGTAATACAAAATGGGCCCTTGATTCAACAAGGTTTTATAAAATTAATCAATGTAGACGATGGCCTTGGTAATATCAAACAGATGTGGCTTTCTACCATTACTGGCAAGACAGTTCCTCTAGATAAATATCTGGACTTAGCTGCAGAAGTGGCTGCACTAGGAATAAATGAATCTAATATTCTTACCGGAAAAATGACCGACCCATATCGGGTTTAGACATTTAAATGAAGTAAGAGATTTGAATGAATTTTTAGCAAATGCGCAAGCCAACAGCACTGGCTCTCAAGCTAGAACGCTTAATAGATCTGGACTTTTACAGTTGTCAGGAAGAAATATAGAAGTAGAAAGACTTGGTTATTCTAATATTTCTAGTTTTGGAGCAGGAAAAGGAGCAGACACTACCAAAGGCCTGCAACTAGCAATAGATCAAATGCACAGCACTAATCCATATATATTCATTCCAGGTAGAGGAGTAATGCGTTATCAAGACGCTGCAAAACTTGGTTTAGATCCAGAAGAAATCAGCACTTTTGGCTATCAGTCTGTGAGAAAAAGTACAGCTACAGTTATGAGATATAGATACTATGATGAAACAAGAAAAGCTTATGTATATATAACTAAAAGAGACATTGAATCTTTAAGGGTTGGCTTAAGTGGTGGTGTTTACAATCCAGCTAAATTAGCAAAAGTACTAGACATTGAATCTTTTACTGATCGTATGGAAATGTTAAGGAGATACGATCCTCTAGGAAAAATGGGTGCGCTAAACCAAAAGATTGCAAAAAGAGAGTCGGCTAGCGTTGGTGAAAGAAGGTTTGTCAATAATAATGTTGAAGACTTGTTAGATAACATAAAGGCAAAAATAAAAACAAATAATCCAGAATTGTATACAAGAATGGAAAATGCAGGAATTCTTCCTCAAAGCCTAGATGATGTTTTTATGTTCACAAAAACATCTGATATGAGACTTCTTGACGCAGTGTATTCTGGAGATAAAACTATATTAAATAACATAGCAGATGAAGCAAGAATTGCTATGGAAAATTTTGAAGCAGGAATTTCTGCAGCGGGTAAAAGTCTTGGTTCTTTAGCCGATGATGAGAAAAAAGTTTATGCGTCATTAGTAGATAAATACAGAAAATCGCAAATGAACCTATTAAGAATGCAGGGCTTTGGACAGAGGGAAGCTGATGTTAGTAGGCAAACTCTTGTTAGCAATTTTACTTATTATGGAAGAACAGAAGAAGAATTAAATGAAGTTCTTGGAGTTGTCAAAGACGCTTTTGAAGCAAGTGGTGATAAAGCCAACTTTTCAATGGATGAAGCTTTTAAATATATGGAAGCACAAGGTCTTTTTGGCGAAGGAGAAGAGTTTCAAAAATTTGTTTTCTTTAGACAAATAGCTGGAACAGATAGTTTTGAAAAAGCATATGACGGATCTATGGTCATTGATCAGTACGTAATGCGACACGCAAAAGATTTCTTAACTGGAAAAAACAACGAGTTTGATGCACTGCTAACGCAATATAAGGCGCTACTAGATTCAAATGATATTACTGGGGCAAACTCTCTGTGGCAAACCGCATTTGCTGAGGAGGGTAAAATAGAAGGAGAAACCCATAGGTTACAAAAATTATTAGCAGATTATAAATACTATCTCAATCAAGGTAATACAGCAGAAGTTCAATCTATTACTGAAACAGTAATGAAGATTAATCCATTTGAGGAAGTTCCAATTGAAAATCTTTCAGACCAGGTTGAATCAGCTATTAAAATGAGAATAGCAGAAATGCAAAAGATTTCTAAGCTCATTGCAGACCCTTTGTCTTTTACAGATGTTGAAACAACCAGAATTCTATTAGGAGAAGGTCTAGGTAAAGCAGTTGCCGACATAGAAGATTTAAGAAAAATGTTAAACATTGGAATAAGTTCTGACGGCAATCCAATTTTTCTTGGAGCAGAAGATTTTGGTTATATTGGGTATGGTTCTCAAGAGCTTCTTAAAAACGAAACTTTATTTGCAAGATTTTTGGGAATATATGAAGGACAAACAGTTAGAAGCGGTCAAGCAATAACAATGGATCCAATGCATCACGGCGGTGCAGAAAGAGTTATGGCTGACGTACAGGCTAATATTTTTCATAGTGAGTTCTTCCAGGATCAAGAAACGCTTAAAATGATTAGACACAATATGGATCAAGTCAATCAAGAAATAGACGCCATGATAAATACTGGTGTTGTTTCTAAAAAATTAATTACAAGATTTCAACAACAAGCAGGTTTAGATGTTGAAGCTTGGGAAGCTCTTGGTTTTGAAAGTAGAGGAGTGGCAGAAAGATTTAGGTCAAGCGCTCAAGAAGTGTTGAACTTTTTAATGTCTGGTGGTAGACCAGATGAAATTCCATCCTTTGCCAATAAAATAATTAGACAAGCAGCAAAAGATGTTTTCAGAACAGTAACTAAAAGACAAGGACAATCAAAAATATATCAGCCAGTTCTACCATTTGCTACAAGACAGGCTGTTGATACAGAAGGTGTTGTTTCTGAAAGAGGTTCTCAAGAGGGTCACAGAGCTGTTAAAAAAATTATTAACGGAGTACAGCATCAAGGAGATCTGTTAGAGGACAATATCCGTTTAATTGGAGAAAACGCCTACAAAGATGTAACTGTTAATTTGGCGGAAAATGATAAAAGAAACTTAAGATTACTTAGATATAGAAATGATGGACATAAATTTATTGTCCCTGATATTGCGGCTATGGGTCGAGAGGGTGGATTGTACACAGCTGGTGGTGGTTTTGACTTAGACGACAAATTTATCCAAAACTTAAGTTATGTTGTAGATGCACAAGGTAAAAAAAGATTAACATCTTTTGTATTTAGACAGCCAACTGGTGCTCAAGAATATGCTTTGATGGCACCTTCTTTAGATAGAAAAACATTAACAAGGCTTATGGGAAGTGAAGACTTTCAAGGTAGACAATTCAGAGCTGCTTTGGCAGATTATGGTACAGATATATCTAAAAGAACTGGAGTAGGTGCAAGTAGCGAAAACTTTAAAACTGGAAGATTTTTAGAAGACGTAAGAAATATGTCTGAAGAAGACAGAGTCATTAAGTATTTAGAGAATGTATCTAGGGGAAACCATGCAGTAGCAGATATATATTATGGTGGACGGAAAATCTGGAATATATAAATTGTCTGATGATGCAATAGAGCAAGGTTTTTTTAGACTGGCTGAAAGAGAACAAGCTATAGGATCAAACAGACTTTCTTTTACTAGAATTACTGATTCTCTCTTAGAAACAGCTAAGCTTGGTGACAATACTTATGGAGGAACTTTACTTCAATTAAGCGAAGAACAAGTAAGAAGTGCAGGAATAAGTTCTCCATCATACAGAAATAGTAGACTTCTTCAAATCACAGACGCATCTCTTTCTATTGAAAACGACGATGCCTTTACTACAAGAATAGAAAAAATATTTAATGACTTAGGCTCTGGTTTCTCTTCTAGAAAAATACAAAAAATAGGCGCTGCAGAAGGTGTTAATTATTCAAGCTTTCAAGATGTAGTAGATGATTTTATTGGCGCAGGATTAGAGGAAGGCGAAGCTCGTTCTAGAGCAGCATTTTATGTTTCTGGACAAGCATTAAAGGGATCAAAGGGAGCAGGTTATGGCGCAGGAGATCACGTTGCTGCTGCAGTTCAAGTAGCATTTGCCGAAATGAAATCAAGAATAGAAAATACAGCAGTAGCAGATCCAGGTGCTCTTGGAAACTATATCAATACGCTAGCCGCAACAAGCTCTTCAAACAAACAATTTGACCACATAATTAGAGGTGTAAGAAATGGTCATTTTAAAGGAACATTAGAAAAAGTTCTTGACCCTACAAGGAAACAAGAATTAATAGATTTATTAAATCAGCAATATCTTATACACAACCCAGAAGGGGCAATTGACTTTTCAATTGGTGGAAAAGGAAAAGTAAGTTTTACTCAGTCAGCAGATGATTTAGTAGAGTTAATGAAACAGTTTGGATCTCAAGATCTTATTGATGAGGCTAGCTTAGAAAAAACAGCATACAGAGCATTATTTAATTTAACTAGAGACGACAATTTTAATTATGGAGAAGGTCTTGAAACTTTTGAAAAATGGGAAGCAGCTTATTTAGACAACACTCACGCAATGCACAAAAAAGCAGTTGATGCAGTATCTGTTAGATTGGAAAACGTGAGAGTCAATGCACTTTTTGAACAAGGTGCAATGATGGGTAAAATGAGAGCACTCTATCACGCTGGTTTATTAGACGAAAATGAGCTTAATAGACTTGGAATGGATGCTTTTGTCGGCTTGTCTAGACTCGGCGACAAAGATATGGCATATATGCTTAGAGGTATAGTTCATGGAGCTGAAGAGATTGTTAATTTTTTTGGAGAAGACGCAATTGAAGGTTTTCAATCAGGGTCTATAAGACGTTCTGGTACATTAACTGGAGATCTGGGGTTTTATCAATATTATAAAAAAATGTTAGATGAAGTATTGGCAGATCCAGAAAAACCAAAAACTAAAGGCTTAGGTTTTAAAATGTTTCGATCAGATGGTGAGTACTCTTTGCGCTTGAAGGGAACTCTAGCTGAAAAAGAATTTGGTCTTGATCAAGTCCAAAAAATTGGACAAGAGTTGGCCAATACTACTAGAGCACAACAAGCTAGACTTAGAGCTTCTAGAGCGCATACCACTAGAATGTTGAACGCTAATGCAGAAATAAGTAAAGATGCACTAGCTGGTGATACCGTAAGAGATATTGTAAATCTTATAAGAGAACAAAGCCAAGATGAATATAGTGAATTTACTAGATATAATAGAATACAAAGTGCAATTGCACAAAAAGGCGCTGCAGGGCAATCAATTCGTAATGTAGAAACTTTCTTAAAAAAAGAAATGAAATTAGCTGATGACGATGAACTTTTGAAATTATTAAAAGGGTTTAACGTAGGTGAAGATTCTAAAATGCTATTTGTTGAGGATTATTTATCCTGGAAATCTAAACAAGCAGCAGAAAGTATATCTCAAAGAGTGTATGACAGAATTGCTAACGCAATTAATAGACCCGATATGCCTGTAGATTTAGAAAGAACGCTAAAGGCTTTATACATTAAAGCTCATGACTTAGGTCAAACAAGCGTAGTTCGAGATCCAGACGCACATCAAGTGGGCTCTATGATTAAAGCTATTTTTGAAAATGAATCTTTTTTCAGCGAAAACGGTAGAGAGAGGCTTGACTTAGCCTATGCAGAAGCTAAAAGAAGGCTTGATCTTTCTACTGTTTCTCAAGATGTTAAAGACGCAGAAAGAAGAGTAAAGACAATCCTTGATCATGTAGATGCAGTCGCTAGTAATAGAAACTTTGAACAAAATGCACAGTATCTTGATGAATCAGATATAGAAGCAAGAATAAATCTTGCATTTAGACAAGAAGGTTTAGTGAGTTATGAAACTGGATCTTCTGTTGGCAAAGGTATGACTATAACTAGCGATTTTGATATAGCCTATCCAGATAGTATTGAAATGTCATTGGGGCCCCCTAAATCAAGAATGAATTTAGATGATTTAATTAACTTAACTTTATCTGCAGAAAATCTTTCTGATCAAGAAACTCAACTTTTAAGAGATTATTTTTATGCAACAACTTCTGACGACACAGAAGCTGCCTACAGCTTAATAAGGTCTAGACTCAACGCTGGTAATGCTACCCTCAGTGAAAATGCAAGAATAGTTCAAGAGAATCAAACAGAAGAATATATTTCAACTTTAAAAAATATTTCAGCACGAAACGCAATACTTGCAGCAAAAGAAAACGAACAAGCTGCAGAAATTTTACAAAAGTTCACGCAACCTCTTGATGACAGAATACAATCAATATCTGGATTTATAGATAGTCTTCCAGCTTTTCAGGAAATAGCAGATATAGGCTTAACAGACGAAATTATACCACAGGCTAAATATACAAGAATAACTGACTTTATTAGACAGAAATTCCCACTAGAGGGTCAAGGTCTTGGAAGCATGGTTAGAAATAATGCAGGAAGAATATTAATAGGAGCTGCAGCAGTTGCTGGAGGCGCATTCTTGTATTCTCAGCACAAAAATAAAGATCTTTCTCAATCTGACCTATCTCCACCACTTTTGCCTGGAGGCAGTCCTTACGAAATGCCAGCTACTGAAACAGTTCAATATCCCAATTTTAGCAGTACTAATATGTCAGGAGATTTAGACGGCTCCTATCAATTGCAGGTTTCTGGTTCTGAAGAGCAAATGAGAAGGTTTATTGAAGAAGCCCGTGCAGTAGATCCTTCAACAAATGCAGAGCTTCGCTCAGCAATTGCAAACCCAGCCAAGAATCAATATTCGGATATAGCTAGTGCATATTAAGGTTAAAAATGGATAAGAATATTAGTCAGTCAAACTCTAGACTAAGACAAGTTTCAAAACCAAAATCTGAAACAAGCACAAATATTCAATCATCAAATAATGTAGCAAAAAACACTGCCTCTTCTAAAGATCATGGTATTTCTACAATAGGTTCTGAAAGTCAAAATTTTAAAAAAACAACAAACGACTTTTTAAAAGGATCAACAAAACCTAGAGGCTCTCACGAAGGATATATGGGGGCATCTAGTGCCTACGTTCAGGTCAATAACCACGGTTATGATAATAAGGCAAATCAACAGGCAAGAAATAAAAAATTAACTAAACAACCTGTTGTTAATGAATTTTCTAAAAGTAGTTTTAATTTACAATCATCATTGTCAAATAATGGTATAATTAAGAACTACACAGGTTGTTCTTTAACTGGCAGTTCAAAGTCCATCATGGATAAAAATTTAAAACTAAACAAGTTATTTTAAAGGTAATGTATGCCAATAAATGCAGAGTCTCTACAATATATAAAAGATAATTTTCAAACTCAAGATCAAATAGATGATTACATAGAGCTTCTTGATGCAGTGTATCTAGCAGGTGCACCATATTTTACTGATTCATATAGACTCCAATTGTACAAGCTTTTTACTGGCGAAGGCAGTAATATAGCAACATCATATTATGTAAAAAGCACTAATTACTGGCGTTCAAATAATCCACCAAGTGCAATAAATATAATTAAGCCAGATTATAAGGATGAAGCTTGGTTAAACCTTAGGGGAAAAGCAGTTTCTACAACATTGCGCAGACTTGGCTCTCGCAACGCATCAGCGTCAAAAAAGGAAATAGTTGAATTTCTAAAAAAATATGGTTTTGGAAAAGATATTAAAGAAACAGATCCAGACGGAAATGAAGCTTTAGAAGATGCCTGGAAAAGTTATTTTAATAAAGATAAAACCGGTATAACTTTTAGACCTTACAATAACACTATAGCTGGTAATGGATTTAGCTTATTTGGCTCTTGGGATTCTTTAGGTGTATATAAAGACGCAGTAAAAATAAGACTACAAAACTTTGATCCAACAAATCAAACAGTAGATAACAGCGATCAGGTAGAAAACCCAGTTGTTGACGACATATATGAAGAAAGAATACAAATACTTGAAGACTTTCTTCAAAATTCAGGACTGGCATATACATACGAGGGAAGTAATCACGGAAAATTAAGTTTTGGTTTATTTAACAAATATAGAGAAAAGAATAATCTTGATACAATTTGGGAAGATACCGACCAAAATACTGATCCATATTCTACTTTCTTAAAAATACTTTCTCCAATTAGTGAAAATAAATTTACTAATTTAAGCGATAGTTATCAGGCTACATTATTTTCTAAGCTAGAAAACAGCGGTTTATTAGATCTTCTTGTGCACGTTGATGCCATCAGGCAATTTGGAAGAGATAGGTTTAAGACACCTAAAACAGTACAGGCTTCAGCGGCTCTAGTTGTAAATCGGAGTTAGAGATACTGGATGGCTTCAAAAATTAGGGGACTCTTTAACAAAACTATCTAGAGATCCAGTATCTCTAGCAGCAATATATTCGTATTTCCCTGATTTAATTAACTTTTTCTTTGAAGCAATAGCTATTTCAGCAGATTATTCAAACAATGGTGTTGGAGGAGGTCAGGAAGATCAACTAAACGATCCAGAAAAAGTTTTGAATGATTTAATATCCGCACTTGGTAATCAAGAGACTCAAAATAAATATGGTGAAAAAATATTTACTGGCGCTTGGGAATTAATTAACACTGCACAAAGAATAGATAGGGCAATTAGGCAATTTCCATTTAGACAAAATATTCCACCTAAATCTCCAGACATTTTCCATCTTAGAATAGGTGCAGCAAATTTCTTTATTCCACCCGTAAAGATAGATGTAGATACAAGGTTTAAAACTTCATCATTGGGTGCACAAGGATTAAGACAAAAAAACTCCGCAAAGTTTAATGCAGGATATAAAGAAACCTCAATTGGGTTGACATTGTTCTTCCCAAATTATCAAGAAATATGGGGACTGTCAATAGAAGATGCATCCAGAATTACTGTCAAAGATAATTATACAATTGACTTTAAGGCTAATGGAGATTCAGACGATAAGATAGACAAATTCCTTTCTTCCCTTAGAGGTTTGGTAGCAGCATTTAAATACTCTCCTATTTTGCCAGTTAAGAATCATTATCTAAATTCTGTACATGGAATTACTGGTGTTGCACTTTCTAGTATGTCTATTTCTACTATAGAAAATTATCCGTTTGCTCTAATGGTAAATCTTAATCTTAATGTATTTAATCATAAGCCATTTCTGCCGATGATTAGCGATTTCAATCAGGCAGTACATTGGGGTAAGTATAGGCAGTACATGGGCAAGGCAGCTGGAGCATTGCATAATTATGTTAATGAAGAATTTTTGCTTCAATCTAATATACCCAATGATTCTGGCACTGATGTTGTTGCTTCAGAAATGAATCAGAATCAAAATGGCAATACTTCAGCAACTGTTGCTCCAGCAAGCGACAGTCAATGGGAGATGATGTTAGAACAGTCTCAGACAGTTGGATATAAGAATGATAAATTTATTACAAATGTCTATAAAGAATGGACTGATGGAAGTAACATTTCATTTTTTGTTCCAGCACAAACTCAAACAAAAATCTTTACTCCAGATATATCTGATTTTAGATCAGAAGAAGAAAAATTATTAAATGATACTGGTAGAGGTTTTTGGAAAACATTTCTTTCTCAACTTGGAGTTGAATTTGAAGACGGCTATGGTAGAGATTTAGATTCTGTTATTACAACCTCTAAAGGAAATGTTATTGAGTATACGGTTAGAAACAAGATTGTTTCAAGTATTGATGTTTTGTCAGCTGGAAGAAATTCAGAAGTTTTTCAACAAAAAGCATATGATGTTTTGGTTGAAAGTTTTATAGCACAAAATCAAAGTTATATTGGAACTGATTCTAAAAAATTCTTAAGAAACTTTAAAGATGATTCAAATGCTCCAGCCGAAAGGTGGACATGGAAATTAGGAAGTATTCAATTTGAAGATTATACTTTATTAGAAGTAAAGGTAAAGTTAAGGTCAATATCTGTAAATACCAATTCCTACTTAGACTATTTGGTCAATGATGACTTAATGAAAATAGCAAGAGGTGCAAATAAAACAAAAGCAAAAGACGCAAAGTGGTTTGAAGATACCGAAAAGCAGCTAAAAGAAAAATACTCTTTAGGCTTTAGTACTTTGATGTACGAAAGATTTTTTAAGTATGGTCCAATTCGTGATCTTCTTGAAGCAGCTAGGGAAAGAAGTGGCTACTTTAAGTTGAGAGAATGGGAAGTTCCAATGATTCAAATGGATCTTGACCCCAATAATGCAATAGTTGATTCAGTAAGCATCAGTCTTACAAACAATTTAGTTCCACTTCAATTACAATTGCAAGAAGAGCCAACATTCCAGCATATTGGTGGTGGAGATAGTTATGTCAATATAGGCATGACTGTTTTTGGCGAAAAAGAACTCATTAAGCTAAGAAAGATGTTTGACCACATAAATGGTCTGGCAAGACTAGAACATGCAGCTGGTGTTATAGGATTTTTGGGCGTTAAGAACATCATTACTGCACTTGCAGGAATCAAGTATGTTCTTCCTCTTAGCTTTAATGTAGAAACAATACCAGGATTTCCTCATGTTTATAAGGTCGGACTAAGATTAGTTGACTTTGATATTTTCCAGCAAAAGAGAGAAAAACTTTCTACTTCTCAACAAGAAAAATTAATAGAAGAATTTGGAACAAAGAAGAATCCATTCTTAAGAATTAAACAACTTTGGGGCTCATTTAATGCTTATCCAGATTTTCCTTTAGAGGTTAGGGATGCAGCTGGAGATGTGGTAGGAACTTTAGATCCAGACTTCTACTTTAGAAGCTTTGAAATGTTGGATAAAGATGTTGTCACAAACGTAACTTCTAATCAAGGAAAGCTAAAAAATATTTCATTTAAAGAAATGAAACCAAAAGAAGGAACCGCAGACGCCGAGGCACTATCTCAATATAAAGCTAATTTAGCAAAGTTTAAGCAATATATACGATCAAATGATTTAGCGGGTTTAAAGAAGTACGCCAAAGAAACTCTTAGCCTAGGAATAAATGAAATAGCTTCTTATATCAAAGAAGCTTTAACAGAAGATGGAAGTGAT
>Ga0129333_10004295_pt1 | contig 13342 bp, 12 predicted proteins | sample CPB6_08_DNA_FD_94474 | JGI IMG/M metagenome (GOLD analysis project Ga0129333, IMG submission 94474) | Freshwater to marine salinity gradient microbial communities from Chesapeake Bay, USA - CPBay_Sum_0.6_0.8_DNA | ecosystem: Environmental > Aquatic > Marine > Coastal | place: USA: Chesapeake... | reverse complement strand
GAAGATGAAGATGAAGATGAAGAGGACGAGAAAGAAAAGGCAATGAAGGAAGCATTTGCCCAAATTGAAGAAGAAATTGAAGAGGATGTAAATGCCTTGCTTTCTGGTGAAGATCTTTCCGAAGAATTCAAAGAAAAAGCAAAGACAGTCTTCGAAGCTGCTTTAAATGCAAGAACAGAGCAAATTGAAGAAGCAGTTATCAGACATTATGAAGAAAGACTGATTGAAGAAGTAGAATCAATTAAGGAAGAATTGACTTCCAGAGTTGATTCTTACCTTGAGTATGTTGCAGAAGAGTGGGTACAAGAAAACGCTCTTGCTATTGAAAATGGTCTTAAGACCGAAATTACCGAATCATTCCTTATGGGAATGAAGGGTCTTTTTGAAGAACATTATGTAACAATCCCTGAAGATAAATATGATGTACTCAATAGTATGGTAGAAAAACTTGATGATATGGAGACAAAACTCAACGAGCAAATCGAAAAGAATATTGCTCTAAATAAGAGATTAGCAGAGTCGGTTACTGATGTAATTTTCGCTGAAGTTTCTGAAGGTCTAGCACTTTCACAAAAAGACAAGCTTGCTTCTCTTGCTGAAAATGTTGAGTTTGATAGTGAAGAAGAATATCGTGAGAAACTAGTAACATTGAGGGAATCATATTTCCCATCTAATGTAGTTACTCAAAGAGACAGCTCTGATTACATTGCTGAAGATGCTGACTATAGCCAGTCAGTTACTGGATCAATGTCATACTATCTCGATGCATTGCAGAGAGTCGCTAAAAAGTGATTTTTAAATTATAAACAATCAAACTAACTTTTTAAAGAGGTAAAAGAAATGCAAATGTTCAACGCAGAACATCTGCAGGAGAAGTGGGCACCCCTTCTAGACTATGATGGTCTAGATAGAATCAGCGATCCACATCGCAGAATGGTAACCGCAGTCCTGCTAGAAAACCAAGAAAAATTCCTTCGTGAAGAGCGTCAATTCCTTTACGAAGCTCCAACCGTAAGCACCAACAGTGGTGCATCAGCTGGATTTAGTGCAAACGCAACTGCAACTGGTCCAGTTGCTGGTTTCGATCCCGTTCTGATCTCACTGATCAGACGTTCAATGCCTAACCTGGTTGCATATGATCTCGCAGGCGTTCAGCCAATGAACGGTCCTACTGGACTCATTTTCGCAATGCGCTCACGCTACAGCAACCAGACCGGAACTGAAGCACTGTTCAACGAAGCAGATACTGCATTCTCTGGTCAGGATTCAGGTCGTGATCGTACCGCTGGTTTCTCCAGCGTAACATCAGGTTTCGGTACAGGAACCCAAAACGGTGCAAACCCAGGTCTCCTGAACCCAACTGCAACTCAAGATCAAGCATACGCCTATAACGTAGGTCAAGGTCTCCGTACCGACGATGCTGAAGGTCTTGGTGAATCTGCAAATCCATTTAACGAGATGGCTTTCTCAATCGAGAAAGTTACCGTTACTGCAAAGTCAAGAGCTCTGAAAGCAGAGTACAGCCTTGAACTCGCACAGGATCTGAAGGCAATTCACGGTCTAAATGCTGAAGCAGAACTCGCAAACATTCTCTCAACAGAGATTCTTGCCGAGATCAACCGTGAAGTCATCAGAACCATCTATAAGGTTGCAGAACAGGGTGCTACTCTAAATACCGCAACTCAAGGTGTATTTGACCTCGACGTTGACTCCAACGGTCGTTGGTCAGTTGAGAAGTTCAAGGGTCTCATCTTCCAGATCGAGCGTGATGCAAACCAGATTGCACAAAGAACTCGTAGAGGAAAGGGCAATATGATCCTTTGCTCTGCTGACGTTGCTTCTGCACTCTCACACGCAGGTCTACTGGATTACACCCCAGCCCTCAACGCTAATCTAAACGTTGATGACACTGGCAACACCTTCGCTGGTGTTCTGAATGGTCGCTATAAAGTTTATATCGATCCATATTCTGCAAACAACAGTGCTAACCAGTACTATGTTGTTGGTTATAAGGGCACTTCACCTTATGATGCAGGTATTTTCTACTGCCCATACGTACCTCTCCAGATGGTACGTGCCGTTGGTGAGAACACCTTCCAGCCCAAGATTGGCTTCAAGACTCGTTATGGTATTGTTGCTAACCCATTTGCTGCTGGAACCGATCAGGACCAGGGAACTCTCCAACCAAACAGAAACCGTTACTACAGAAGAGTACGTGTTGACAATCTAATGTGATTCATTTCCATTAGATTTTACAGAGGGGTCAGTGACCCCTCTTTTTTTATTTTAAAAAATAAATAGTAATAAAAAATGGCTTCATCCCCTCTTCTGAATCAGATAACAAATAGAAACTTTTTAAATCCATCTGGATTTAAGTTTGTATTATCAAATAAACCAAAAATAGATTTTTTTTGTAGTGAAGCAAATCTACCAGGTATTAATTTAGGGGTTGCAGTTCAGCCTACTTATTTGAAAGATATTCCAATACCTGGAGATAAATTAACTTATGATGATTTTTCATTGAAATTTATTGTTGATGAAAATATGGAGAATTACGTAACCGTTCATAATTGGTTGCGTGGATTCGGATATCCAGAAACTGTATATGAATATCAAGAACTTTTAAATGAAGATGAACAAAATCCAGGTAAGCAAACCGCATACTCTGGACAAAGTGATGGGCAGTTGATTGTATATAATAGTAGTTTTAACCCTGTAGCGAAAATAAATTTTAAGGGATTATTTCCCATCTCACTTACCACAATACCTTTCAATTCTCAAGTTAATAGCGTAGATTATGTTACTGCCGAAGTAGTATTTAAATATACAATATATGATATTACAATTATTAAAGAATACGTAGCCCCAGTAGTTACATATAAAAAACCAACTGTCGAATTTACAGCAACAGAATTGATTATAGAAGAAGGTGGTTCTTCAGTATTGAACTGGAATGTAACCGATGCATATGAGGTTTCTATCACATCGAGTTATGGGTCAAATATTGGTACTGTAAATCTTACCGGTGCAAATAGAGTTTCGCCAGATGCATCAATAACATACACGATAACTGCAAAAGGTAAAGGAGGAACCACTACAAAGTCATTAACAATTGGTGTTCTCCCAAATAGTGCTAATAGAACTTGTATTGCCATAATTGATGAAAATAGCAATACTTCATCAGCATCAATGGAAATTCTTTGGAATCAATTCAGGCAAAATTGGCCAAATAGAAGATTTTATCTTTTACAACCGGGCACATACGGCAACTCATTAACAGATTTGGCAGTTCCTATAAGTTTTATAGAAGAGACGGATGCTGCTACTGTTTCTATACCATAAATAGCCTTATATTAGTCTAAAGATATGGCATTAGGAGATACTGAATTTTATTCGATAGGCATATCTACAGCAATCGTTGGCGAAAGTCAGTCTGTCACTTTTACTGTAAATACTGACAATGTTGGATTCGGTACAACATTGTACTATAGCACTGTAGGAATAATATCTGCATCTCATTTTACGGATAATTCACTAATTGGTTCATTTAATATTGTTGGAGTCAATTCCATATCTGGAATATCTACAATAACTAGAACCATTGCTAATGAAATTAATGATGGAAGCAATAAACAATTTCAATTAGTTATTAGTGTAGGATCAACTTCTGGCAACATTGTTGCAACAAGTTCAACGGTAACTGTAAATGTACCTACCTTTTCCGTAGGAGTTTCATCGACATCAGTTAATGAAGGTGATTCTATAAATTTTACAGTAAATACTAATAATATTTCAAATGGAACTACTTTATATTATACAACTTTAGGAATAACATCAGCATCTGATTTTTCTGATTCCTCTTTATCTGGTAATTTTACTGTCAATAATGGTATATCAACCATTTCACGTACTTTATCTAATGATTTAACTTTAATAGGAACAGAAAATGAGGAGCACTTTCGACTTCAAATAAGAAGAAATAGTATTACAGGAAATGTTGTAGCAACAAGTTCATCAATAACAATAAATGATACTTCAATTAGATCATATACATTAACTCAATCGTCAACAACAGTATCGGAGGGTAGTTCAGTAGATTTTACTCTCAATACAGTTGGGGTTCCAAGTGGAACGACTTTATATTATACAACTACAAACACAACAGATGTAAGTCCATCATCTGGTTCTTTTGTTGTAAACTCTGGAATATCTACTTTTACTGTAAACGTTTTAGAAGATACTGAAGTAGACTCAGGAGAAACTTTTTACGCATTTGTAAGAACGTCATCTACTTCTGGAGACATTGTAGGGATAAGTTCAGAAATAACGATAACTAATACAACATCATATTCTGTTCTTACCTCAAAAACTTCAATCTCTGAAGGGGAAGATTTTACAATAACCGTCAACAGCAGTGGAGTTCCTAACGGTTCAGCATTATACTATACATCTACTATTCCGAACGATGTATCCCCATCATCTGGTTCTGTAGTGGTTAGTGGAGGCACGACTTCATTTAATCTAGTTGCTACAGAAGATCTTCTAGTTGAATCTCCAGAGACTTTTCAAATACAAATAAGATCTGGGTCAACTTCAGGAAATATTGTGGGAATAAGTTCTTCAATTACTGTTTCAAACACTACATCTTTCGCAGTAACGGAATCAATAAACACTATAAATGAAGGTGAAAACGTAACATTTACAGTTAATACAACAGGTGTTCCTAACGGAACTAATTTATATTATACCACCACAACCACTGGGGACATATCAACTTCTTCTGGTTCCCTATCTATAAACAACAATACTGGTTCTTTCGTAATAACTGCAAATTCAGATTTTAATGTAGAAACAAATGAATCATTCCAGGTTCAAATTAGAACTGGTTCCACTAGTGGAGGAATAGTTACAACAAGCAATAGTGTAACTATCGTTGATGTTCCATATTCATTAGTGATATCATCTAACGCAAACGTAGTAGAGGGAGATTTTATAACCTTTACAGTTGATACTACTGGTATTTTAGATGCAACAACTTTATATTATACAACTGCTGGGATATCAACTGCAGATATGCCTATCCAATCTGGAAGTTTTACAATATTCAATAATAGAGGAACATTTTCTTTACTTCCCATAAAAGATCTTGCTGTTGACGATAACGAAACATTTACTGTCCAAATTAGAGCAGGTTCAACTTCCGGAACAATTATAGCAACTAGTAATGTTATTAACATTGACGATTCCCCATATACAATAACAGTTACGCCATCTTCAACAACGATTATCGAATCTACTTCAAATTCAAATACATCAATAGCATTCAATATAACAACTTCCAATATTGCCGATGGTACACAACTTACCGCACGCATATTCCCCACAGATGCAAATATAACAGCATCTGATTTTAGTCCAAGTAACCTGGTGAGATCATTTACATTAAATAATTTTGCAGCCTCTTTTGCTTGGAATTTAGTAAGAGATGGACTAACAGAAGGATCGGAGAAGTTTGTTTTACAGATACTTGATAGTGGAAATAATGTTATTGCTGTAAGTCCAGAAATAATTATTTCTGATGGATCATTTGTTGGATCCAGAAGTGCAAATAAAACATTTGGTCCAATAAGAGTAAATAGAGATGGTGGAAATACAGGGCAAATATCCGATTGGTTTACTATTTGTGGATTAGATAAATTACCAAATGGTTCTAAAGTTGCTTTATTTATAGATAATTCTGGAAGTATGACTACTGCAACAGTTCAAGCTTCTTACGATGCATTCATACAAAAAGTAAATGCAAAAAATATGAACATAATTGTTGTCACCAACCCCAACGAAGATTGGATTAGTCCATTTAATACTATCTTGGATTAATGCTATAATATAAAAAACTAGAAATACTTTAATTATGGATCTTGAAAAAATTCAGAATATGTGGGATGAGGACTCTTCAATTGATCCAGATAATCTTCACGAAGAGTCATTAAAGGTCCCTGCCCTGCACGCAAAATATTATAAAATTTATAATAACATAATTCTTCTTAAAAAAATGGAAGAATCAAAATATAAAATTTTAAGAAAGGATAAATGGTTATATTATACTGGAAAGGCAGATCCAGAAGTATATAAGAAACTTCCTTTTGATTATAAGGTCCTCAAAGCTGATATAGATAAGTATATGGATGCAGATGAAGATGTTGTAAAATCTTTATCTAAACTTGATTATTATGAGACTATGTTGAACTATCTGGAGAGCATCCTTAAGACTATTTTAAATAGAACTTACCAGATTAAAAATAGTATAGATTATATGAGGTTCACTGCAGGATATGGTTGATATTGTTATTCAAAAGAAAAATGAAGTTTACATTAAAATAAAAACAGAACCACATATTCACCAAGAATTGTCTGAATATTTTACCTTTGACGTTCCTGGTGCAAAATTTATGCCCCAATATAGAAGTAAGTATTGGGACGGTAAAATAAGACTATACAGCACTCATACAGGAGAGATTTATGTTGGTCTATTGGATAAACTAATTTCTTGGGCAAAGAAATTTGATTATTCTGTAGAATTTGAAAACAATAAATTTTATGGAACTCCCTTTGAAGAAAATGAAATGATTTCTTACGAGGGGGTTTCAGAGTTTATGAAAAAAATATCAAAGCATACGCCTAGAGATTATCAAATCAATGCTGTTTATGACGCATTAAGGTATAATAGAAAACTTTTGATTTCTCCAACAGCTTCTGGGAAATCTTTAATGATCTATTCTGTTGTTAGATATTTCCAATCATCAGGTAAGAAAATTCTTTTAGTAGTTCCAACAACATCACTCGTAGAGCAGATGTATAAAGACTTTGAAGACTATGGTTGGAATGTGGATGAGCATTGCCACAAAATTTACTCTGGAAAAGATAAAAGCACTAATAAAGAAGTTATTATAACCACTTGGCAATCTGTATATAATCTTCAAAGATCTTTCTTTAATGATTTTGACGTTATTATAGGTGATGAAGCTCACTTATTTAAATCAAAGTCTTTAGTTGGTATTATGACGAAGGCAGACAACGCCAAATATCGTTTTGGATTTACTGGTACTCTAGATGGATCACAGACTCACAAATGGGTCTTGGAGGGTCTATTTGGACCCTCTTATAAAGTCACACAGACAAAAGATCTAATAGAAAAAGGACATCTATCTAAACTGCAGATTAAAGTTCTTCTATTGAAGCATGATGAACATAAGTTTAATGACTTTGAAGAAGAAATACAATATTTAATTACTAATGATAAAAGAAATAAATTTATAAAAAATCTTTCTTTGGATCTAAAGGGAAATACCTTGATTCTTTTCAGTAGAGTCGAAACTCACGGACTACCACTCTACGAGAGCATAAATAAATCAGCGTCAAAAAATAGAAAAATATTTTTCATTCACGGTGGAATTGATGCTGAACAAAGAGAAAAAGTCAGAGAAATAACTGAAAAGGAATCTGATGCAATAATCATAGCATCATATGGAACATTTTCAACTGGCGTAAATATTAAAAATCTTCATAATGTAATATTTGCTAGTCCATCAAAATCAAAAATAAGAAATTTACAATCAATAGGAAGAGTATTGAGAAAAGGTGATAATAAAACTAAAGCTGTTTTATATGATATCGCAGATGAAATAATTTACAAGTCAAGAAAAAATTATACTCTAAATCATCTAATTGAAAGAATAAAAATATACAATGAAGAAAAATTTAATTATGAAATAGTAAAAATCAATTTTCAAAAATAATGGAAGAAGAATTTTACGCAGCAATAAAACTTGTTTCTGGTGAGGAAATCTTTTCTAAAGTATGTCCTTGTGATGAAGGAGATAGAACTGTTTTAATCCTTGATAATCCTGTTATTATGGAGACAGTTGCAATAAAACAACTGGGAGTAAATGGTCTTAAACTTCATCCTTGGATGAAATTAAGTAATGATTCTATGTTCATAGTTGATATGGATAAAGTAATTACTATTACTGAAGTAGTAGATCAAAGTATCATAAAGATACATAAAAAATTTGTAAGAGAAAAAGATAGAGTATCTGGTCTAACGGAAATAACTCCTAATATGGGATATCTATCTTCTATATCTGAAGCAAGAGTATCTCTAGAAAAACTCTATAGATCTAATTAAAGATATAATTTATCTTGAACCCTAACAGAGTGATTCTAGGGAAACTTCTTTACTTTGTCAATACTTGATTTATTTGGTAACTTTGTTATAATAAAGATAACTAATAGTATTTTAATGAACAGAGAAAAGAAAAATCCACACTACGTGAACAATAAAGATTTTCACGAGGCTCTTGTTGCATATAAAAAGAAAGTGGATGCAGCAAAGAAAAAAGGTCTTCCAAATCCAAGAATACCTAATTACCTTGGTGATTGCTTTTTAAAGATAGCAACACATTTATCATATCGTCCAAACTTTGTCAATTATATGTTTAGGGAAGATATGATAAGTGACGGTATTGAAAACTGTGTTCAGTATATTAATAATTTTGATGTAACTAAAACAAATCCATTCGCATATTTTACTCAAATTGTGTACTATGCTTTTTTGAGAAGGATCCAAAAAGAAAAGAAGCAAATTGAGATTAAAGAAAAAATTCTAGAAAGGACAGGATACGAACAAGTGTTTACGGTAGATGATGACGGATATAACAGTTCTGACTATAATACCATTAAGGACAACGTTCAGAGTAAACTTTATCAATGAAAATTGGATTAATAACTGACACACACTATAATTTTAGAAAAGCTAATAAATCTTTTCACGATTATTTTTTAAAATTTTATGATGATGTTTTCTTTAAAAGATTAAAGGAAGACTGCATCACAACTGTCGTCCATCTTGGAGATGCTTTTGATAGTAGAAAGGGAATTGATTATTGGGCTCTTGAATGGGCAAAAACCAATGTCTATGATAAGTTTAGAGATCTTGGAATAACAGTTTATAATATCGTTGGGAATCACGATGCATATTATAAAAATACTAATGAGATTAATGCAATTGATTCTCTTTTGAGTGAATATTCTAATGTGATAAAAATATCATCACCATCCGAATTCACTATCGGAGAATTGAATACAGTCTGTCTTCCTTGGATATGTGGTGACAACGAAAAGGAAACCTTTGACTTGTTGAATAAAACAGATGCAAAGGTTGTATTTGGTCACCTTGAATTAAATGGATTTATGGCACATCCGGGACATCTCAATAAAGATGGGATGAGTAAAGAAATATTTAATAAATTTGATAGAGTTTTTTCTGGTCACTATCATACAAGAAGTGATGATGGGAAGGTATTTTATCTTGGAAACCCATATCAAATGTTTTGGTCCGATGTGAATGATGTTAGAGGATTTCATTACTTTGATACTGATACTTACAAATTAGATTTTATAAAGAATCCACATTCGATGTTTGAAAGAATTTACTATGATGATGCCATTCCAGAAATAGACTATTCTTTATTTTCAAACAAAATGATTAAAGTTGTAGTTCGTAAAAAAGAAGACCAACTGAAATTTGATAACTTTATTGATTTATTAACTCATCAAAATCCTTCAGAATTAAAAATAATTGAAAATTATGAAGTTGAAGATTCTTTTGTGGATTATACGGATGTAGAAATAGAAGACACTCTGACCATTCTGAATAAATACGTAGAAGAATCAGAATTTGATTTAAATAAAGATATGATCAAAAAAATATTAAAAGATACTTACAAAGAAGCGTTAGAGATGGTCTGATGTTTATACTAACCGTAGAAGGTAAGGAGGAAGAAGGAGCTTACTCTGTAATTGACGAAGAAGGAGAAAAAGCACTATACTTGTTCGTCGATTATGATGACGCAGAAAGATATGCAGGTCTTCTGGAAGCGGAAGATTATCCAAAAATGTCAGTAGTTGAAGTAGAAGATGAACTTGCAGTTAAAACTTGCGAGTTATATGGATATCACTATGTGATAATAACCCCAAATGAATTTGTAATACCGCCAAGAGACTATGATCTTATTCAAGCGAATAACCTATCGTAATTTTTTATCATCAGGAAATCAAGAAACAGAGATAAATCTTTTAGAATCAAAAACTACTCTCATAATCGGATCAAATGGATCTGGGAAAAGTACTTTACTGGATGCCATATGTTTTTGCCTTTTTAATAAAGCATTTAGAAAAATTAATAAAGGGCAACTAGTAAACTCCACAAATGAAAAAGATTGTTTAGTAACAGTTGAATTTGATATAGGTTCTAAACAATATAGAATTGTTAGAGGAATTAAACCAAATATTTTTGAGATCTGGATAGATGGTACGATTCAAAATCAATCCGCAGCATCAAATGATCAGCAAAAATATTTGGAAGAAAATATACTAAAACTGAATTATAAATCTTTTACTCAAATTGTAATTTTGGGTAACGCATCTTTTGTTCCATTTATGCAATTGTCCTCTTCAAATAGAAGAGAAATTGTGGAAGATATTTTGGATATAAAAATATTTTCTGCTATGAATAGTATCGTAAAAGATCGTATACGAAAGAATAATGAAGAAATTAAGACTCTTTTATTGTCTGAAAGTATGACAGCAGATAAAATTGAAATGCAAAAAGAGTTTATTGATAATATAAAGAAGAATGGGGAGGATGATATTGAAAAGAATAAGAAGAAAATTTTAGATATTGAAACAGAAACTAATAATCTATTCAACGAAATTAAAATTAAAGAAGACAAAAATATAGAGTTGCAAGAAATCGCAAAGCAATATTGTGAAGCAACATCAAAACTAAAAAAGTTAAGTAGTTTGAAAGGAAAATTATCACAGAAAGTTTCTTCTGTTGTTGATGAGCACAAGTTTTTTAATGATAACAACGTCTGTCCAACTTGCACTCAAAAAATTGATGATGAATTGAAGCAATCTAAAATTGATGAAACTCTAAAAAAAGTAAAGGAATTGAAGAGTGGATACGATGAAATTTTACAAACTATAAAGGAGGAAGAGGAAAGAGAAAAACACTTTTTAGACCTTACGAAGAAAATAACTAATATATCTAATGATATTACAAAAAATAATATAAAAATTTCCAATAACAATAGGCAGATAAGAATAATTGAAGAGGAAATAAAAGAAATTACAAATAAAATAAAGAACCAAAGTAAAGAAACTAAAAAGTTAAAGGAATTAAAAAGTCAGTTAGAGGACATTAAAAAAAGTAATGCAAAAATTAAAGATGAATTGAAATATTTGGACTTCTCTCACAATTTATTAAAAGATGGGGGCATTAAAGCGAAGGTAATTAAAAAATATCTTCCTTTGATGAATATTCAAATAAACAAATATCTGAATATGATGGATTTTTATATAAACTTTAACTTTGATGAAGAGTTTAATGAAAATATTAAAACTCCTATTCATCAAGATTTTACTTATGAATCTTTTAGCGAAGGAGAAAAAATGAGGATTAACCTCGCAATTCTATTCACTTGGAGAGAAATTGCAAAAATGAAAAATTCTGTCAATACTAATCTTTTGATTCTTGATGAAGTTTTTGATAGTTCTTTGGACTTTACTGGTACTGATCAATTTACTAAAATTATTAAGTATATTATTCAAGATTCAAATATTTTTGTGATATCTCATAAAACAGACGAATTGATTGACAAATTTGATAGAGTGATTAAAGTGGAGAAGGTCAAAGGATTCAGTAAAATGGTCTCTTGACTGATCTCTAAAAATATGAGATGATGTTAACAAACACTAGTATTTGTAATTTATGTCTGAAATGCCAGAAACGTTTTCCTTTTCACACGAAGATGAAAATTTAAATAATAAATCTAACTATATTAACTTTGGTGAAAGTGGATTGAATAATCTTATGGACAATACATATTTTAATAACATTGGTGTGATTGGGGGATTTGGATCTGATACAATTACTTTAGGGAAAACAAATAACGAAAATGGATTCTGGAAATATAATGAAGATAAAATTCTAAAACAACTCGAAGAATATATTAAAGGTACATATAGGCAACATTATGTAGATCGAACTGGTGGTGGAAATGAACAAACACTAGATAAGATCAAACACAATCGTCGTGAAGGATTTTGTGCTGGTAATGTAACCAAGTATATCGATCGATATGACACTAAAGGAACTCCTCGTGCCGATCTCTTTAAAGTGCTCCATTATACTATTCTATTGATCAATCATCTAAACCTCATTGAAAACAAGTGATTATGAAACTTTCTGAAGAAACTATTACGGTCCTAAAAAACTTTGCATCAATTAACCAATCTATCTTGATTAAAAATGGATCTAACTTACGAACCATTTCAATTATGAAAAATATTCTTGGAGAAGCAAAAATCCAAGAAGAATTTCCAAGAGATTTTGCCATCTACGATCTCAATCAATTTTTGAATGGATTGAATCTCCACCAAGATCCAGATCTCGACTTTAGTAATGATTCTTACGTAACTATTAAAGAAGGAAAAAGAAAAGCAAAATATTTCTTTGCTGATCCTGAAGTGATTGTTTCTCCACCAGAAAAACAAATTGAACTTCCATCAAAAGATGTATGCTTTAGTTTGGAACATTCTCAACTTGACAAACTACTTAAGGCTGCAGCAGTATATCAATTGCCAGATCTTGCTGCTATTGGAGAAAACGGGGTTATTCGTTTAGTTGTTCGTGACAAGAAGAACGATACATCAAATGAATATTCTATCATTGTTGGTGAAACCAATAACGAGTTTGTTTTCAACTTTAAAGTTGAGAATATTAAAATTATTCCTGGCACATATGAAGTCGTGATTTCATCTAAACTTCTGTCACAATTTTCTAATAGTAAATATAACATTTGTTATTATATTGCCATGGAGCCCGACTCTACTTTTAATTAATGGATTTTCTTCTTTATTTGACTCCAGTTGGAAATGAAATAGTAAATAAAATCATTTCCAAACATTATATTATAAAAGAAAATGCTCCTATCTGTAGAAATAAAGAAATATTTGGATTTTTAAAAACCCCCGAATTTATTGTTTGTACTGACAATATAAAAAATACAATAAGTCCTGTTAAACATTATGTTAATGAAACTGTTTATCACGAAGCAGTTCATATCATTCAATCCTGTAAAAAAGGACCTATTGGAATTTCAAATATAAGTTTAGATCAATGGAAACTCAATGATGTTGTAAGATCTTCAAATATAAGTAAACAGCATCAAGTTTATGAATTAGAAGCATACTATCTTGAAGACAAACCAGATTTGATATT
>Ga0129333_10004294_pt1 | contig 13343 bp, 25 predicted proteins | sample CPB6_08_DNA_FD_94474 | JGI IMG/M metagenome (GOLD analysis project Ga0129333, IMG submission 94474) | Freshwater to marine salinity gradient microbial communities from Chesapeake Bay, USA - CPBay_Sum_0.6_0.8_DNA | ecosystem: Environmental > Aquatic > Marine > Coastal | place: USA: Chesapeake... | reverse complement strand
GTCTGGAAGAGTTACAACCGGATGACCCGTATTCACCAATTCCGGATTTGGAAAAAGAATGGTTCAGTGGTGGTGGCAGATAATATGCTTGACCTAACCGGAACTAACTACGAGTTTTGCCATCCAGACCTTGCCGAAGATTGGATTAAGGTCGAAGCGAGCAGAACCGAGGATGGCAATCATATCGGGCAGTTAATAGGATATATCCGGCTTCCGCATAAAATGAAACATCCGGAGGCTTATAGGCCAGTAAGAAAGAAAAATAATATGAAACAGACAGCAGTTGATTACTTGAAAAAAAATCTTGCGTCATTATTTGAGAATGACAAGTCAGGATTTTACACGGCTTTATTTGAGCGAGCAAAAGCATTGGAACGGGAGCAAATTGAAGACGCTTATGAAGTAGGATTCGCTGATGGATTCGATGACGCAAGATATGACGATGAGCCAAAATATGCAGGAGCAGAACAATTCTACGAACAAAACTATGGCAAAGACAATGACTGAATCCGAATACATCCGGGCATTTTACGAGTGTGGAATGTCAATTTATGAAATCGCCAAAATGTACGGCAAAACCGAGGAGCAGATAATCAGAATCATCAAAAGCAAATGACCCGCACGACCCGATATTACCGCCTATTGTTGAGATACCGTCATTCGGTATTGCCTTGGGCGATGTTTGCAGGATTGAAACGAATTGATTGTGAAGATGCTGATTAAATCCGAATAAATATGGAAATAAACAAACTATACAACGAGAATTGCCTTGATACAATGGCAAAAATGCCTGATAAATTTGTGGACTTGGTTGTTACTTCACCGCCTTACAATATGCGAACAAGGATAAGAAATGGGCAATATACAACAAGGGAAAAAAGTGAACATTTTAGCAAAAAATACAAGCACTTTGGCGATGACCTGCCCATTGATGAGTTTTATTCATTTCATAGCGATGTTTTGCGTGAATTGCTTAGGGTGGCAAAAATTGTATGCTACAACTTTCAAATAGTAACAGGAAGCAAAGAAGCGTTTTTTAAAATCATTGGTTATTTTAATAAGGATATTAAGGACATTATCATTTGGGATAAAGGGAGTGGGCAACCTGCAATGCATGGAATGGTTTTAAATAACTGCTATGAAATGGTTTTGATATTAGAAGATGATAAAAGAGCGGGCAGGGCAATACAAAATGCTAAATTTAAAAGAGGCGAAATGAATAACATTTTGAGAATTGGTAGAGGTGAAAAAATATGTGATGTTCATAGTGCAATTTTTCCTGAACAACTACCATTTGATTTGATAAGCGCATTTTCAGAAAAAGAAGCATTAATTTACGACCCGTTCACAGGAAGTGGAACAACGGCTAAGATGGCTGTAAAACTTGGCAGAAACTGGATTGGTTCTGAAATATCTGCTGAATACTGCGAAATAGCAAATAAGAGGATATCTGATGCTATTAAACTTACAGGAACAACCGACCCGGACAAGGCAATACCCGGACAGCAAATAAATCTATTTTGATATGCGACCAGAACCAAAACTACACCAGTTGATTACCATGCTCGAACCGTGGATATGCGAGCAGGATGTATCGAAAACCAAATACAGATATCTCGAAGATGGTCGGAGGGAAGCCATCCGCAAAATGACGCTTCCAGACCTAACCAGCACAAGCAGAATGGGTGATATTGTCTGCGTCCGCAACTGCCTGATTTATTACTTTATGACACAGATGTCGGGCGTTACCTCGAATATGCTGGGCAGGTATTTCAAGCGTGACCATAGCACGATTCTGCACGCTCGTGACAATGCTGATTCGATGCTGTTCATAAATGATATGACTTACAAACGCATCTGGCATTCATTGGACGAGTATATTCAAATGTCAGGCGTTCAGCGTGAGGTTGATGCTCACAACATCGAATGGAACAAGGAAGACGAGTACGCTCCGGCTGAACCTATTGGGATTGATGATAACGAACTGGCAGTGGCTTTGAAAATCCTGCGTAAACGAGTTCCGAATAGGGTGCTTTATTTTATTGAGGAATGTTGTCGTGAAAAATTGAAACAAACGCAAACCGAATCCGTATAAAGATTATGAACTACACAGAATCCAAACACCCAGATTGGGAATACGAATCAGCCGAATTTTACTTCGGCTGGGCAGGCAAGGACAAAGACCTGCCGAAACAGCATAACACGCATCTGATTGAGATTGCCACAGGTCATTCAATGGCTGGCTTCACTGCAATCCCGTTGGCAATCATCTGGCACGGATGGTACTTGGCCGATGAAGCGTCAATGGTGGCCGATGTGGTTGCGATTAAGCGAATGACCGGAGATACATCATACACTCCCTGCGTTCCATTCATTAACGAGTGGGAGAACTGCGACTTCCGTCACAGCATGGTATTGTATCGAATTAATGATGGCAAGGTTGAGGTCAAGACGGTTGACCGATACCCGTATCATACGGATGGGTTTAGTATTGGGGTGAGAAAATGAGGCTAATGTTTTGCCGCTTGCTGTCAGTGGCGGCTTAAATGCACTGACTTTTGTTTAATCACAAAATTTAATAAAATGCAAGAAACTAACAATTTACCACAGAACCCGCCATTGCAGCAAACGGCTGTTAGCGGCTGGGTTCGTTGCTCTGATTGTAAATATTTAAGACACGAAGTTAGATTGGGTAATCCTGATGGCGATATTGTCGAATGTATGCAAGATAGCAACGAAAATACGTTTATCAATGATAGAAATATTTACGAAAAGTGGCACTGCGATGTCTTTGAACCTTGCCGCTAACAAATAAATATTCGCAAATGACCTCCACCACGACCGTATCTGGAATACTCGCAAGAATCCGGGCAACTCGGATAACAAAAGGGATTACACGGGCTGAAATGGCTGAAAGAATGTGTATTAGAACGCTGGCATACGAAAGATTGGAACGAGGCGTAACTAAACTGGATGTTCAGCGTTTGATTGAGATAATTGGGATTTTAGAAATTGAGATATGACAAAACCACTTAGCCAGCAGGTAGCGGATTTGGAATCGAGAATCCACGCACTCGAATACCTGAACGAGATGCACAAGACGATTATTTACCGATTAGTTGCAACGCACGGCAATCGAATTGAATTAGCAAAATACAGCATTGATAAAGGCAAGGCGATTACGAAGATGCACTATTCAATCTGGCATGGATGTTTGGCATTTTGGGAATCGGATAACGTAAACTCAAAAAGTATCACACCAAACAATTCAGAAAACGAGATATGAAATACACTTACCGCTTCTTCTACAAACTCGGCTTCTTCCTGATGTGCGTTATCTGCACCGGATTAACCGTGACCATAATCGCAACCGCCACGAGCCGGGATAATTCGAGAGAATACGAAACGATGTGGCGGTCAAAATACATTGAATCACGGGCGTTATTGGGTATTTCAATCCGGCAGACAGACCTTGTGATTGACCAGATAACGGCTCAGGAAAGGGTGATGTGGGAGCAGTACTGCAACAACAAGGAAGCGTTTAGGGTTAATCTGGCACGGAAAGCAATGGGTGTGAAATGATATGCCAGTTCGAGGTAATCAATACAAATGCTACTATTGTGGCACTGAAGAAAAATGCACGAAAGACCATTTTTACCCGAAATCCAAAGGTGGTAAATATCTTGTCTGGGCGTGCAGGTTTTGTCAATCTTCAAAGGGAAATAAAATGCCTATTAATTGGCTTATGTATATCAATAACTTGAACATCTTAACCAACGAGGCTAAGTTGCAAATTAATAAGGCTGTAAATAGTTTGATTGAGGTATTGCCCGATAACTTGCCAGAACGACAAAAGCCGGATAATTTCGATAGATTTTTTTGAAACCAAACCAGCCGAAAGGCGTATAATGAGTATGTTCAAACCAATAATTTTCATCTACGCCAAAGACGGGAAAATACGAGTATTAAGTCACGGTGATGCCCTGTACGGTCACAGCCAGTTAATTAGTGACGGATGGAAGCATACCGAAACGATTAATCCGTGTGTGTATCTGGAACACCTGCACAACGAATGTGAGGATATTATTGAACAAGTAAAGCAATTATCGAAAGTATGAAACGAAAAATTTTATTCAGGGGATGGTCGGAAGACCTCCAAAAGTGGGTTGAGGGAGGTATATACACTCACCAAAACGATGTTGTTATAATTCACAAGCATGGCAACAATCTGATGCAACACACACCCGTCAACCCCGACAGCGTTGGTCAGTTCACGGGTATGCTGGATATTGACGGTAACAAGGTGTTTGAGGGCATGAAGTTGCACAGATACTTAGGTGTTTATTGGACGGTTTCTTTTAAAGATTCAAAATGGGTTGCAATACCTGAAACTGATTCTGGTTTATATTTAGATGCAAGTCAATTTAAAGAATGTAAAATCACAGGCAACACATTTCAACCGAATTAATATGAACAAACAGGAACAAATTGACGCTCTCCGGGCAAGGATTGAGCGAATCGAGGCAAAGTTTGCCGAACAGCACAATCAGAACCGTTCGGAAATTCCGAATAGTTCAGAATCCGGTGACTGGTCAAAAGCACCGGATTGGGCTAACTGGAAAGCGATGGACGAGAATGGGAAGTGGTATTGGTATGAAGGTATGCCAAGAATGTGTGATTCAATATGGCATAATCCGGGATTAGCACAAATAATAATCGGTAAAACCGCAACCGACAAGGACTGGACGAAAACGCTCGAACAGCGTCCGCACCAATTATTCCACATATCCATTCACGAATTAATTAGTGCCGAAGTTGACCCGTATGAGGTTGATTGGTCGAAAGCACCGGAGTGGGCGGATGTGCATTGTTTTGTTGCTTTTGATGGTATGGGGTATTGGCATGGTTTAGATAATTACAGCTCTATTTGGGGTCAAAAACGAGAGTGCTCCGGATTTACCCTACCCTCCGGATTAGACTGGAAGCAATCGAAGCGGAGGAGGCCACAATGATACCCGGATTTCCGGACGAAAGAGGACAGCCCTGCAACTTGTGGGGCTGTTTTATTTTAGAACAACACGAAGCCAAGCATTGCCCACAACTGGAGCAAACAGAAGCAAATACCAGTGTTGCCATTCGTTCGTGATGGTGAGCATTATTCCAAAGCCGATTATTTCAAGCCAAGTGTTTTGGCAGATAATACAACCACCCAGAGGCTTACTCCACCATTTCGATTCGTTCCTACCGATAAAATAGCCCCACCATTGAAAGATATGACCCGGTGAAGTCCATACCTCCAACGCATACGACAAGCATGATATGGCGAACGAGAATCCGAATAAAACGCCTAAGACTATCAGGAACTCAATCATAATGGAATGTTGGTAAACTGAAACCAAATATGACCAGCAGGGTCGTTTATGTATGTGTTCGTTATTGTTCTGTTTGCGGGCGGTATTTTAATCCGAACCAGAACGGTCGCATCGTCCGGAAAGTTATTCGGTATCTGAATAGGCGCACCTTGAACGGATATGACCGCCTGAACGCTGAAAACACCATTAACGATGGCTTCAAACAAGTATGAATCAGCATCAGGATAAACCATACCGGGAATGGGTATGTTAGTCTGGCTGGCCGGGAAATTACCGAGATTGAGTGTTGCGTATGTGTTCATAATTATATCAGTTCAGGTGGATTGCGACAAGCGTCGAACTCTCTTGCAAAGGTAATTGAAATATCGATTGCAAACGATTGAATCGCTGGCATATACTGCCGAATTTGTCCGGCTGTGTCTTCGTCTGACCAGTTGAGGTAGTCGTAATTAATCGAAAGCGGATTGACCCGGATTTCGTCAACATTTCCGAAAGGTGAAAGAACCGTTCCGATAATACCATTCAGCGTATAATCGCCAACCTCGAATTGATTGTTGGCGGTATAGATAAACACGCCACGAAGTAATATCGTCTGTCTGAATCGCTCTTTGCACGAAGCCTGACGATTTATCTCTTCCAGTGTTGCTCGCTCCGTTTCGAGGTAACGCAAATAGAAGAAGTTGCCCTGCGTGTCAACCGGAGGGAAGCGGTCTAACTCATTCGAATCACCGTACTGGCGATAATACAATAAATTCGTTTCCGGGTCACGGAAGACTGAATCGTAGCCGAGCGGGAAGATTACATTCCGGTTGGTTATATCCTGCCGAATTGTGGAGATTATATGGAGTGTTTCGGATGTCATTTGCCTGTGATGCGTTTGAATTTAGCCCTTGTTTTACGCCTTGCCACGACCTGCTTAGTCGCACGCTGTTTCGTTTCCTGCAATTTAGCCTTTTTCTTGTTCAGCGAATCCTGAATCTTTTGTTTTGCTTCCGGTGTTTTCGCCTTTGCTAATCTTGCCCGTGTTTTATCAATATCGGCCTGACGCTTCTGAATGGTCTGTTTTGTTTTTTCTACCGTTGCTTTGCGTTTGGTATATTGGGCTTCTATACTTTGTTTTGATTTGGCCTGTTTGACTGCTTTCTTTTTTTCCTTGTTTCGCTTAACACTCTTTTTAACAGCCTGATTTTCTTCGGCCAAAACGCTTGCAGATGGGATATTTGGAAAGTTTTCTATTGCCCCGATAAATACCTTACCCAAGTCACGATTGACCTGCCTTAGTGCTTTTTGTTCTTCTTTTAGGCTTAGTTCGAATATAGGTTCGCCAACCTGCTTTGCTTCTTCCTGATACCTTGCTATTGTGGCCGTTTCACGATTATTAAAGCCATACACAACCTCATTTTCGGCTGTGCTTAGGATTGTCATCGAATAAAACAAATCACCCGTAAATATCAGGTCTTTGTAATTTACTTGCAATCCTGCATCAGTTCGTAATTTTTTATACGGTGCTGACCTGTACCGCATCGTATTACCTGCTGTTGTTTGCCCTCTATTGAATATCCTAAACTGCAATGTGCTTGACGCAATATTAGTGGCGTTTATCAATATCTTACTGATATTCTTCTCAACCGCTACAATCGCATTTTTGCACGCCTGTTCGAACTGCTCCGGTGTGAGGTTCTTAGCCATTCTTGATGGTAATCCAAACCTCCTGACCTGCTGTAATTGCGTTGCGAATTTTCAGAATCAATTCGTTTGTAGCCAGTGCTGAACTAAATACGCCTGATTCGTTTCGGGTTTTGCCGGGCAATAAACAGCCCTCCGTATCTTTTTCTGTATTGCCTGAATGAATACGAATACCCTCGAAATTAGGCACATTCAAAAGCAGTGGCAATTCACGCTTGAAGCGTCTGGAAAGCGTAATAATAATCCGATATCTTCCAGCCGGAATGGCCGTTTGACCGTACACCTTTTCGCCATTTTTACGAACCACATCTTCGCATATAAAGCACTCATGCACGCCATTAATTGACAACTTGCCAAGCGTTCTGGTTGGTGCATAAATATCCCGAATCAGTTCGAGTTCCATCGTCTTACTTCTTCTTTTTCGCACGGCTTTTTCCAGCCTTTGCATAAGCGATTGCCACGGCTTGTTTGACAGGTTTGCCACTTCTGATTTCAGTTCGGATATTAGCCTGAATAACCTTCTTACTTCTTCCCTTTTTTAGTGGCATAGCCCTTTTTACTTGTTTTCGTTTTCGTTTTCATCTTCTTTTATTCCAAATGCTTGTGATACTGCACTAACAAGGGTGGTAATCGCACCACCGTAAATTACCGCATTGGTCGCAACAGCAACAACCGTTGCAGGTAGTGACACTGGAAGGGCAACAATCGCACCGCCCAGAATTACCAGACCGCCCCCGATTTGTAGGGCTGTGTTCCGTATTTTTTTCGCCCACATTGGAGTGGGTGCGGACATTTTGCCAAAAGTTAATTTGCTCATAGTCATTATTTAAAAGTTCCACCGATTTTCTTCGCCTTAGATTTGACCGATTTAGTACCGACACATCCCCACATTTGACGGGCTAATCTGTTCTTTACGCCTGAGCCTTTAATCTTGGCCGACCTTGCACAATAAGCATCACCTGCGGGCGTTCCGGGTCTTACTTTGGCATTCTCGTCACCAGCGTGATAAGTCTTACCGCCAACTTCGACCGTCCACTTCTTACCCTTGGCCGTACTGGGTCTAATCTTAGCCATAATTAGCGACCTCTACGAGTAGGCAGTGGTACTCTAACCGTACTTGGTCTGGGTGCAGGACGGCTTGTAGTTGGCCGTGGTTTGGATGTACCAGAACCGCACGAAGCACATCCGGCATACATTGGAAGCATTTGATTTTTCATCTGTAATATCCGTTTACTTGTGAATTAGTTTCAGCGTATCGTGTTCCATTGCACGCTATACATCTTGTGCGTGGTCTGGATAGCATTGTACGGGCTTCGATTCGTAGCATCTCCATCCGTCTGGTATAATCTGTTTCGAAGCGTTCACGCTGTAATAAACGCTCTTCTTTCAGGTGTATTGTTTTCGGGTTGGCTCGTTCGGATGTTAGTATCTCGTCCATTAAGTCCATCCCCAGCCGATACATACAGGCTTGTTGGAAACTGACCGAATTGCGAAAGATACACGCAATTTGTGACTGGTCGCACTGGTACTGAACCTCGGCAATAATACCGTATGTGTTATCAATAGTCTGCGTGCCATCCCAACCGTACACACGCCAAGTGCCTACCGTACTTTCGTGATAATGATTACCGCAACAACCACCGACTTTTAATTCGGCTGTATTGATTAGGTTGTTATTCATAGTAATAAACACCTCGCCTCCATCGGTGATGAAGTCGGTATTTATTTCGAATGGAATACCAGCCAAAACCGTTTCAGTATAGTTTCTAATCTGGCCGATATTGTCGGAAATAGTAACCGTTACGGTTGCACTATTATTTATTAATACCTTGATATTTGGAATGACCAGAAGCCCATAATCATCGTTCTTTCTACGAACAAATTTAAGCCCACGATTTTGATTTACTGGTATTTGGTATTGAATCGTATTATTTGGATATCGTCCGGCTTTTAATCGGTCAATTACGCTGTTTTGCCGGAAGTCCTGCACCAGCCATTGGGATAGTTCAGCCACGACCATGTTCATGGCAAAACTAACCTTGTCCTGAATAAATGCGCCCGTTGTCTGCCAGTCTGAATCGGTCATTGCAACAATATCAGCCCGTGAAATACCCGGAAGTGATTCAACATAAAGATTGAAGTCACTCGGCACATTCCACGCTGGATTGTTCGAGCCGATTATGTTACGCAGACAACTGGCTAAGTTCATACAGGTAAATTACGCTGTGCTTTGTATTGTGTAATACCTCAATGTGGCATCCATTCGCATTTGCAACGGCCACAATTGATTTAATTAATTCATCCGAGGCAAACTCCATGTGGTGAATCGAAAGGTTATGAACGACCCTGAAAATACATCCAGTGCCATCAACTAATCCATCCCATTTGGCATCGGCTAATTTAATATTGCCGTCCTCATTTACAAGCGGATAAAGACCTGAATCCAATCTGGCTTTGTTGACCGATTTGATATTACCTCCACCCTTTGCATAGGCTTTGAGTTGCGACCCATCGGCAGGGAGCGGATAACACAATACATGATACCCGTACTCCCTTTCGATGGTGTCAGCAACCAGCCGGAGGCATCGCGCCACCCGGCTGGGAACTGTTTTTTGTGAGTGATTTAAAACCACGATTAGGTCGCTGCGTTGAACTGGAAAATACCATTTACGCCTTCCAGTGGGTCACCAGTCCGGTAGCCATCGTTGTAGATTGCTTGGATAGTGAAACGGCTGGAAAGTTGACCTTCCCAATAGTCGCAACCCATCGGCTTATAAAGTTTGAAGTCATAAGCCAGACCCGGAATCAATGGGTCGATGATGGTGGAACGAGTTTCAGTTTCGGTCATTGTTTCGTATTCGCCTACATACTGGAGAACCGGAATGAACTGCAAAGCACCAGCCTCTAATACATAGAAGTTGTTGTTACCGAGAGCAGTAGTCAACTGGTCGTCCATGAAGTAGAAGAAGTTTCCGGCTTGGCTCATGTCGATACCACCGTTGTTACAGCATCCGATTTTCTGCATGGTAGCATAAGTACGGAGGTCACCGTTTCCAACAGCCATCGGACGAGTCAATACACGGGCATCAGCCAGAGCGTTCAGCATCGTAGCCTCACCGATGTAGTTACCAACGGTAATACCACCAGTGGCGATGGGTTCGAGCAGGTTCAAAGCGACCGGAGAAGTACCAGAGTTAGTACCACCAGCGTAGTTACCAGCGTTGGCAATCATAGCGGTGATAAGTTTGGAGTTGATGGCCTGACGGTTTGCATCCAGTCTGGAAGCAATGTCTTTGGTCACCCAACTATCCCGACCTTCGCAAAGTTCACGGATGTCGTTTTCAAAATACTTCATCGGCTGACGGAATCCATCATCGATTTTGTAAGTTGACGCAAAGTTGTCGGCAACATCGAACGGTCCTTCAACGCAATCTCCGGGAACACCGTCGATTATTTCGTTGAGAGTGGAACGCTTTTGACGCATAACCTGAACTGATGCGATTTTACCGGAACGGTCACGGTCGAGTGGAACAATTTCCACATCGAATAAATTGTACTGCTCCATTACTGCACGCAGAGTACCAACTTGACTGGTTTTAAGTTGGGGGGATTCTGCTTTTGCTAAGTTTACCAACTGCTCGTTAATGGCAGGGCAAATTGCTGAAAAGGCCATAAGAATTTAGATTGTTTGTTTGTCTGTAAGATTGGCTCGGCTTTGGGGTTCGAGCAGATAACCCTACTGCATAAGGATGCCTCCTAAGTTCACTGGCGTGAACAGGACAAAGGTAAAAAATAATTATCAATAAACAAAAAAGCCGGATAAACATTTACCCGGCTCTTTGTAAGTTTAGTCTGTTTTGTTTTTTATGCGATTCCGGCTTTTGCCTTCTGCTCGTCAATCTTCTTTTGAGCATCTAAATAAAAGCGTTCACGAGCATTTTTAGGCTGACCCGGATTAGGTGCAGGTGTTCCCGGTTTTGGAGGTGCAGGAGTGTCACCAGCATTTGATTCTTTGAATATCTTAGCCTCTTTACCTTCTAATACAATTAGTTCGTTTAGGGTCAATTCTTTCTTATCCTTGCCGAATACTTTTGCACCGTTTAAGTCGGTAACAATCGTCTGGCCGTTATCGTCAACGCTGACTTTGTACTTCTTCGTGAAGTCCTGCGTAAAGCCGGGAACGACATATTGGCTTGCACCGATAAGGGGATGTTTAACCAGTTCAGACTGAATGGCCGAATTTACCTTAAATTGATTAATCCGATTATCGGCATCCGCTTTAACGGCAGGAATTACCTCATCCTCGTACTGCTTTACCCGATTTTCAAAATCAATCAGTTGTTGCTTGTACTGATTAATCTGCTCAATGGCTTCTTTGTTGCCGACTTTTTCGGAAAGTTTGTTCAAAGCCAACTCATACACCTTGGTAATGTCGCCTTTGATTTCTTTGATTTCGGCCTCGGTCAATCCGAATACTTTTTTAGCATAGGTGATGGCCTCGGAAAATCCTGCCCCTTTGCCTTTTTTGTGAATCTCGTCCTTTACTTTTTCCGTGTAGAAATTAGCAAAGTGTGATTCGGTTTGTTCGACCAGTGGACTAATATCGGTCGAATCATCGGAAGCCTCCAAAGCCTCAATGACTTCGGTAGGCGTTCCGATAGATTTCAGAAATTCGATTGCTTTCATTTTGGTTGCTGACTAAATGTGAATGTAATTATTCCGCTTCGCCTTTGGCTTTACGGGTCTTTTTAACAGGTTCGTCCGAAACACTTGCCTCGGATGCGATTGCTACATCGAAATCACGGAAATGAGGCTGGTTCTTATTCTTGTCGAAGAAGTACTTCGTAACGATTACCTGCTTTCCAGTCTTTGTGTTCTGGATTACGATTTGTTTTTCGTTGAGAGTTTGCATTGTTGTTACTGATTAGAATGAACGCCAAGCACCGCTTCTGCGTACCTGTGCAGAATCGATTGTTGTATTGAAGATAATTGTTCCAACTGGTGCTAATCCCCAAGATACAAGGCTATCACGCACGGCAGTGGTTACATTAAGTTGACGCAGGTTAGGAGGATTGAAATAGGTAGCGTTCAACCATGTAGCAGTCATTGCAGTGATACCGTATGTTTCAAAGTAATAAACGGTCTTGCGATACCGAGTGATTACGGTCTGCGTTTTTACATTGCGTAGGATTATCATTGTGTCAGCCCCGGAAGTGCTGTACACGGCTTCAATGTTTCCGAATCCATTGTATTGGAATGGATTAATGGATAGTGAGCCGGACTTCTGCGACTTAACAATGATGTTACCGGAGGTGGAGGACTGCGACACGGTCAAGGTGTCTTTTTGTGCACTCAAGCCGATGAAAGCGAATGCGAACAGGAAGGAAAGTAATAGTTGTTTCATTTTGATTTATGTTGTTTTACAAAGTTACGAATTATACCAGTTTTCCCAAACTTGTGCTTCTTCCTCGGTGGCTTCGGGCGAGCCTTCCGGAATTAAACAGCCTTGATTATCACCGGATATTTCACAATCGCTGGGGCTGTATATTCCATACATTCCCTCAACGATTAATTCCAGTGCTTTGATTGTCCGCTCACCTTGTGGCGTGTCAATTCGATAAAAGTGTCCTAATTGTATCATGGTCTTAAAGCGTAAACTCTGATTCTTGTTCCTACACCGTAGCCACCCGTAATGGATGGATAGCGCAATGTAATTGATGTTAAATTGGTGCTACTATCACGCCAAGTTCCACCAGTCAAAAGCATACCAGCAACGGTATTTTGCCCAGCCGAACCTTGCAGAATTGTTCCGGTGTAAGTCCTGTTAATACCAGCACTGGCATTTATGGCTATGGTGATATTATTGAGTGAATTAGTACCAGATGTAGGGCTAACCACAAATGAATTAGTCGCAACTGCCGAGGTCGTGCTGGTACTACCTGCGTATGAATAGCGATAGTCGTAAACATTCGTGCTGATATTATTAAACCGCATAATAACCGCATCAGATGTTTTCGGATTGACGATATCAGCCACAATGCTGTAATAACCGTCACTATTGCCATTTAAGCCAGTTATTGCAATGGTGTCTTTTGCACCTACCAGATAAGTTATATTCGGGTCTATTGTCGCAGGCAAAGCCGAAACGATTAAATATTCCTGAATCATTTTCATTGACCGTACAGATGCGGTATTGAGCCGATTCACATACGGAACGAAACTATCTACATGCGTCACAAATACATTGTTCACCTTGAATGGGTAGTTATTAAATACCCAATCGTC
>Ga0129333_10004291_pt1 | contig 13344 bp, 11 predicted proteins | sample CPB6_08_DNA_FD_94474 | JGI IMG/M metagenome (GOLD analysis project Ga0129333, IMG submission 94474) | Freshwater to marine salinity gradient microbial communities from Chesapeake Bay, USA - CPBay_Sum_0.6_0.8_DNA | ecosystem: Environmental > Aquatic > Marine > Coastal | place: USA: Chesapeake... | reverse complement strand
TTCCAGCGACTCGCGCTGCAGAAGGAAAAACTCGTCGTCGAGCGCAGGCTGGCGGTCAACCAGACGCTCCCGGGAATCGACGGCCAGCTGCTCGGCAATCAGGATGCCGGCTACGGCAAGAGCCTCCTCTCGGGACCGAACGGCCTCGACCGCCAGGTGTTGCAGGCGTCGCTCGTCTTCCAGATGCCGGCCCAGAGACGGGATGCGCGGGGGAAAATGCAGACGCTCGATTCCCAGCTCATGCAGGTCGACCGGCAACTGGCGTACGCTCACGACCAGGTCCGGGCCGAGGTGCAGGACGCCTTCTCGATGCTCGAACGTGCCTACGAGTTCCACAAGCAGGCGATCAAGCGTGAGGAACTCGCCCGGCTCGTCGCCAGCGCCGAAAGGGAGCAACTCCGGCTCGGTCGCAGCGACATTCTTCGTGTCACTCTCCGCGAGCAGGCGAAGTTCGAGGCCGACATCCTCGAGATCACCGCACGACAGGAATTCTGGCGCGCCGAAAGCGACCTCCGGGCCGCCGACACGTCACTGGGCCCCGAGACTCCTGGCCTGCTCGACGGGCCGGCGGCGAGCCCGGCTCCACCCCCGCCGTGAGGCGCCCCGGCCGGCGGCGGGTAGGCTGATCGACATGCCGGAGCCCGCCGAACTGCCGCCGCTGCGCCTGGGCTTCGCCGGATTCTGGGACGATTTCGACACCCACGACAATTTCTTCACCCGTCTGCTCGCGAACCGCTGGCGGGTCGAGGTCTGCACCGACCCCGACTACCTGATCCACTCCTGCATCGGCCGGCGCCGGCACGACCACCTGCGCTACGACTGCGTGCGCATCTTCTACACCGGGGAGAACGTGGCCGCCGATTGGCTGTCGACCGATTGGGCCTTCACCTTCGATTACTCCGCGCATCCCCGGCACTTCCGCCTGCCGCTCTGGGCGCTGTACGTCGAGCCGGCCGCGCTCCTGGAGCGGCCCCGGCGCGACCCCCGGGACGTGCGGGCCGCGAAGAGCCGGTTCTGCGGCTTCGTGGTCTCGAACCCGCTCTGTCGCGTCCGCAACGAGTTCTTTCGCAAGCTGTCTCGCTACAAGCCCGTCGATTCGGGCGGCCGCCTCTTCAACACCCTGGGCCACCGTGTCGCCGACAAGCGTGCCTTCCTCTCCGAGTGTCGATTCACGATCGCCTTCGAGAACGAATCACACCCCGGCTACACGACCGAGAAGCTCGTCGAGGCGATGCTCGTCGATTCGATCCCCATTTACTGGGGCGACCCTTTGGTGGGCCGCGACTTCGACACCCGGAGCTTCCTCTCCGCGCACGACTCCCCCAGTCTCGACGACCTCGTCGACCGCGTGGTCGCCGTCGACCGCGACCCCGGCCTGCTCGACGACGTGCTGACCCGGCCCTGGTATCGCGGCAATCGCGTGCCCGCCTGCGCCCGTGCCGAGACGATCCTCGACCAGTTCCAGCGCATCGTCGACACTCCGATCGAACCCGTGGCCCGGCGCCGAGGTCCCGGCCGGCTGCTGGGCCTGCATCACCTGCCGGATGCCGCGGCCAGCCTGCGCCGGCGCCTGCGGCGGAAATACCGGCAGTGGACGTGTGACGTATGACGAGGCCAATCCCGGCCCGTCACTGCCGAATCGGCACCAGCGGAGGTGCGTCGGTCGGCGGCGAGGCCGAGGGTGTCGCCGGAGCGACGGGCGTCACCGGCGGCGCCTGCCCCACCCGCGCGGCCGGATTCTGGGATCCGTTCTGGACGGATGGCGGCGCGGGAGGAAAGTTCGGCACCGGCGGCACACCGGCCTTGGTGCGGGCATTGAGATCGTCGATCAATTGCTGCACTTCCTGGTGGAAGGCCAGCCCCCGGGCCTGGAACACGTCCGCCGGACTCACGCCGGCACGGCCGTAGAGCGCCGCATCCGCGTTGTTGTCGACCGCGAGGTCCGCACCCCCGAGCGACACGCCCGCGAACAGGCCGCGACTGCGGGCATACGAGTAGATCTCGGCCCCCAGTCGGGCGTCGGTGCCGGCGTTGGCCTGGCGGCCGACTGGTCCCAGGGCGATCGAAGCGTCGGCGCCGAGCGTGACCTTCTGGCCGCCGAGGATGCCCTGCAGGCTGCGCGGCGTGGCGAAGACGAGCACGATGTCGGCCGACTGCACGCCGGCCTGGAACCCGATGCTGCCGCCACCCATCGTCACCATCACCGGGGGACTCCACGTGCGGTCGGGCCGGCGCACGACGAGCACACCCTTGCCGTAATTCACACCGAGGATGAATCCGCCCTTCATCATGCCCGGAAAGATGGCGATGCCCTCTGCGGCATCGAGCATGGTGGGGGGAATCGACTCGATGGCCAGGCCGCAGAACTCGTCGAGGGCCTGCCTGGCGGAGACGACCGTCTGCAACTCCTGCTGGCCTGCGATCGGCTGCAGCTGCGCCGTCGCGACGGGCGGGCCGACGAGAACAACGAGCGCGCAGAGGAAAGCGGCAGCGGCCGCGCGGCGGTGGGTGCGCATGGCGAATCCTTTCGCATCGCAAGGCAGGAACGACCGGGGGAAGATTACCGTGCGCAGGTCCGCCGGTCGACGCCAATTTCACCCCTTGGCAGCAGGGTCCGGACACCGGCTCAGCCCAGCCGGCCGTGAGCCTCGACGAGCAGCTGCTCCGTCTCTTCCCAGCCGATGCAGCCGTCGGTGATCGACACGCCGTAGGCCAGTTTGGCCCGGTCGCGCTGCGGTGGCTGACTGCCGGGGTGGATGTTGCTCTCCAGCATCATGCCCACGATCGAGCGGTCGCCGGCCAGCCGCTGCTCCAGCACATCCCGCCAGACCACCGACTGCCGCGTGGGGTCCTTGCCCGAGTTAGCATGGCTGCAGTCGACGATCACCCGCGCCGGCAGTCCGGCCGCCTCAAGCCGCTGCCGCGCCTCGTGCATGATCTCGGGGGCATAGTTCGAACCGCTGCGACCGCCGCGCAGCATGAGCACGCCCCAGGGATTGCCCGTGGTGGACACGACCGCGGTGCCCCCGCTGTCGTCGATCCCCAGGAAACTGTGCGGCGTCCGTGCGGCCTGCATGGCGTCGATCGCCGCCTGCAACGATCCGTCGGTCGAGTTCTTGAAGCCCACCGGCATCGACAGGCCGCTGGCCATCTGCCGATGCGTGGGCGACTCCGTCGTGCGGGCGCCGATCGCCCCCAGCACGATCGTGTCGGCGATGTATTGCGGCGTGATCGGCTCGAGAAATTCCGTGGCGGTGGGCAGGCCCTGGCCGGCGATCTCGATGAGCAGGGCCCGCGCCAGGCGCAGCCCGGTGGCCACGTCGAAGGTGTCGTCGAGGTGCGGATCGTTGATCAGGCCCTTCCAGCCCACGGTCGTGCGCGGCTTCTCGAAGTACACCCGCATGACCACCAGCAGCCGATCCTCGACCCGGCGGGCCAGACCCTGCAGGCGCCGGGCGTAGTCGCGGGCCACGTCGAGATCGTGGATCGAACAGGGGCCCACGATCGCCATCAGCCGGCGGTCCTCGCCCGCCAGCACCCGCTCCACCGCCAGCCGTCCTGACACGACGGTCCGGGTGGCCGCGTCGTCGAGCGGCAGCAGCGCGGCGAGCCGTGCGGGTGGCACGAGCGGCTCCAGGCTGCGGATCCGCAGGTTGGACGTCGACTGCAGGGCGGCGGCGGGTTGCATGATGACACTCTACACCACGGAAACGACCGCTGAAGGGCGGCCGGGAATTGACCGCGAGCGGTGCCGCTGGTTCAATCCGGTTCCGGAACGGTCGCAGCGGCGACCGGAGGATGGATCACACCGGCGGACGGGAAGGAACTCGCGGCGTGGCCAGGCATGTTTTCGTCACCGGCGGCGTGGTCAGCTCGCTGGGCAAGGGGCTGACGAGCGCCTCGATCGGCATGCTGCTCGAGGCCCGCGGCCTGCGCGTACGGATGCAGAAGCTCGACCCGTACATCAACGTCGATCCGGGCACGATGAGCCCGTATCAGCACGGCGAGGTGTACGTGCTGGACGATGGCAGCGAGACCGACCTCGATCTGGGTCACTACGAGCGCTTTACCTCCACGCACCTCACGCGGCAGAGCAACTACACGACCGGCCAGATCTACCTCTCGGTGATCAACAAGGAACGTCGCGGAGAGTTCCTCGGTAAGACGGTGCAGGTCATCCCGCACATCACCAACGAGATCAAGGAGGTGGTGAAGAATCTGGCCGACGCCGACGCCGACGTGGTGATCACGGAGATCGGCGGCACGGTGGGCGACATCGAGAGCCTGCCCTTCCTGGAGGCGATCCGGCAGATCCCGCTGGAGGTGGGTCGCGAGAACTGCATGTTCATCCACCTCACGCTCGTGCCCTACCTGAAAGCCGCCGGCGAATTGAAGACCAAGCCCACGCAGCATTCCGTGGGCATCCTGCGCCAGATCGGCATCCAGCCCGACGTGCTGGTGTGCCGCACCGAACGGGCTCTCGACGTGTCCGACCGGGAAAAGATCGCCCTGTTCTGCAACGTGCCGCTCGATGCCGTGATCGAGGAGCGGGACAAGGATTTCTCCATCTACGAGGTGCCCCTGTCGCTGCAGTCGAACCGCATCGACGACATCATCCTGCGGCGCTTCGGCATCCAGGCCCCGCCGGCCGACCTCGAAGAGTGGCACGAGATCCTGCACCGGCTGCGGAATCCGGAGCACGAGGTGTCGATCGCGCTGGTGGGCAAATACGCCGAGCATCGCGACGCCTACAAGAGCATCTACGAGGCGCTCGACCATGGCGGCATCGCCCAACGCACGCAGGTTCGTGTGCAGCCGATCAAGAGCGAGGACATCGAGCGCGAAGGAGCCGAGCGGCTGCTGGCCGGCTTCGACGGGCTGATCGTCCCCGGTGGATTCGGCGAGCGCGGCATCGAGGGCAAGGTGGAGGCGATCCGCTTCGCGCGGGAGCGGAAACTGCCCTTCCTGGGCATCTGCCTGGGCATGCAGTGCGCGGTCATCGACGTGGCCCGACACTGCGCGGGCTTGGAGGGCGCCCACTCCACCGAATTCGCCCGCAACACCCCGCATCCGGTGATCTGCCTGATGGACGAGCAGCGGGCGGTGGTCGACAAGGGGGGCACGATGCGTTTGGGGACGCAGCCCGCCGAGCTCGCCGACGGCACGCGGTCCGCGGCGGCCTACGGCCGTACGCGCATCTCGGAACGTCACCGCCACCGCTATGAATTCAACTCCAAATATCGGGAACGGCTGGAGCAGGCCGGCCTGGTGATCGCCGGCACGAGCCCCGACGGCGGGCTCGTCGAAATCGTGGAACTCGCCGATCACCCCTGGTTCGTGGCGGTGCAGTTCCATCCCGAGTTCAAGAGCAAGCCGACGGCCGCCCATCCGCTGTTCGCCGGACTGGTGGCGGCCGCGGTGGAACGGCATGCCGGCAGTGCCTGGGTGGCCGAGGCCTGAGCGAGACCGGCGAGCGACGACCATGACGAACGACGCACCAGGTTCCGCAGCACCCGCCGCCCCTCCGGCGACGTTCGATTTTCTCGTGCACACGCTGTTCACCCAGGCCCTCATGGCCCTGGGACGCATTCCCAATCCGATCACCAAGCAGTCGGTGAAGAATGTCGCCACGGCGCGGCACTTCATCGACACGCTGGGCATGCTCGAGGAGAAGACCCGAGGCAATCTTTCCAGTGACGAACGCCGGCTCCTGGAGGAGGTGCAGCACCAATTGCGGACGATGTGCGTCGAGGAGCAGCGATGAACCGACCGGCCGGCGGCAGCGGGCGGCGTTTCAGCACCGGGCAGGCGGCACGACCGCGGCCCACCACACAGGCCCGGCCATGACGGCGCGGCTGCTCGACGGCCGGGCGCTGGCTACGCGGATCGAGGAGGAGATTCGCGCCGAGGTGCACACCTTCGCGACCGTGCGCGGGAGACGTCCGCGGCTCGTCGTGGTGTTGGTGGGGGATCTGGCTGCCAGCGGCTCCTACGTGAAGAGCAAGGCGGCCGCCGCCGCCCGCGTGGGCATCGATGCGGAGGTGGTGCGGCTTCCGGACAGCGCCCAGACGACCGACCTGGTCTCGCTGATCGCGGCGATCGTCCGCGATGAACACGGCCCCGCCGACGGGATCCTCGTGCAGCTGCCGCTCCCGGCCCATGTCGACCAGCAGGCCGTGCTCGACGCCGTGCCGCCCGACCGCGACGTGGACGGCTTCCATCCGGAAAACGCCGGGCTGCTCTCCCAGGGACGGCCGCGATTCATTCCCTGCACCGCCGCCGGCGTGCAGCGCATGCTCATCGACGCGGGCATCGCCACCGCCGGGAGGCATGCGGTGATCGTGGGACGCAGCGACATCGTGGGCAAACCCCTGGCGCTGCTCCTCTCGGCCCGTCCTCCGGCCGGCTGTCACGGCGATGCAGCCGGCTGCGACGCGACGGTGACCATCTGCCACAGCCGCTCGGCAGACCTGGCCACGATCACCCGGCAGGCGGACATCCTCGTGGCCGCGGTGGGCCGCGCCGGCCTGATCACGGCCGGGATGGTGAAGCCCGGTGCGGCCGTCATCGACGTGGGCATCAACCGGGTCGACGGACGGCTCACGGGCGACGTGGCGTTCGCCGACGTCAGTCGCGTCGCCGGCTGGATTTCTCCGGTGCCCGGCGGCGTCGGGCCCCTGACGGTGGCGATGCTCCTCTCGAACACCCTGCTGGCGGCGGAACTCCGGCTTGGCGGACGCTGAATCCCCGGCCGGAAACCGCGAATTGGGCGGTGAACCCGCCCTTGTCCGGCTCTCTGCAGGTCACTACCTTCCCGACCCGCATGACGGGCAGGGTCGGGCCGAACCATCCCAGCCTTCCCGGTCACGCCCAGACTGCCTCGGCCGTCATCCTCCGCCGTGACGTGGCCTCCGCAACGCCGGCGTCCGATCTACACCCGAAGCCCGCTCGAACCACGGAACGAGATGCCGCAGCGATGAGATACTTCCTCCGCGCCCTGCGCGAAGCCGCCCGGAGCTGGCCCCTGCTGATGGCGGCCCTGCTCTGCTCGGCCGGGGTTGCCGCCCTCTGGGGGGCGAACATCGCGGCGCTGTTTCCGATCATCGAGGTCACGCTCAAGGGCGACTCGTTGCAATCGTGGAACGAACGCCGCATCGACGATGCCCGCAGCCGCGCCGCCGCCGCCGGCAAGGAAATGGCCGATCTGCGCCGCAGGCTCGAGGACGACAGTCTCAGCGCAGCCGAAGCCGTGGCCACTCGCGGCCGGATCGACGCGCTGCGACTGTCCGTGCAGGGTGACGAGGCGATCGCCTTCTCCGGGGAGCGGCTCGCCCCCTGGCTGGACCGTCTCCTGCCCACCGATCCCTTCCACACGGTGCTCGTGGTGGTCAGCTTCGTGGTGATCAGCACGTTCGCCAAGCACCTGCTGCTGATGGGCAGCACGATGCTCGTCAGTTGGGTGGCGATGAGCATCACCCGCAACATCCGCATCAAGGTCTTCGACAAGGCCCTGTCGCTCGACCGGGCCCAGTTCATGCGGCACGGTTCGGCGGGCTTCATGGCCCAGGTCACGGGCACGTCGGAAATGCTCGCCAGCGGGATCACCAGCGTGTACGGCGGCGCCATCACGGAGCCGTTGAAGATCGTCGCCTGCCTGGGCTGCGCGATGATGGTGAGCTGGCGGCTGACCCTGGCCTGCCTGATGCTGGCCCCGGTGGTCGGCTTCCTGATGGTCTGGCTGAACCGACGGATCCGCGGCATCTCCAAGAGCATCCTGGCCCGCTCCCGCGGCTTCCATCACGTCCTGCTTGAGGCCCTCAACAACGTGCTCACCGTGCAGGCCTACACGATGGAGGACTTCGAGCGGCAGCGCTTCCGCACCTGCACGGGAGACATGATGCGCACCGGCATGTGGCACGCCTTCTACTTCGCGCTGGCCAACCCGATTACGGAAATCCTGGGCATGGGCATGGTGGCCACGTCGATCGCGGTCGGGGCCTGGCTCGTCATCAATCAACAGACGCAGATGTTCGGCGTGACGATGACGGACCAGCCGATGACGGTGCCGGGGATCATGATTTTCTTCGGTTTTCTGATTGGCGCCAGTGATCCCGTGCGCAAGCTTTCCGGGGTCATCACCGGCCTCAACGTGGGCATGGTCGGGGCGCAGACCCTCTACCCGCTGCTCGACACCCCCTCCCAACTGGCGGAGGCGGCTCACCCGCGGCGGCTGCCCTCACCACATCGGGAGATTCGCCTGGAGAACGTCTCCTTCTCCTACGACGGCATCGACACCGTGCTCGACGACGTCAACCTGACGATCGGCTTTGGCGAACGCGTGGCGATCGTGGGGCCCAACGGCGGCGGCAAGAGCACGCTCGTGAACGTGATCTGCCGATTCTACGATCCGACCCGCGGCCGCGTCCTGCTCGACGACGTGCCGCTTACAGAACTGGCCCTCGTCGACCTGCGACGGCGCATCGCGATGGTCACGCAGCAGACTGAACTCTTCAACGAGTCGATCCACTACAACATCCGCTACGGCCGTTGGGATGCCAGCGACGAGGAGATCGAGGCGGCCGCCCGCAAGGCACACGCGCACGAGTTCATCGCCGATTTCCCCGACGGCTATCGGACGATGGTCGGCCCCAACGGCTTCAGGCTTTCCGGAGGCCAGCGCCAGCGGATCTCCCTGGCCCGGGCCTTTCTGCGCGACGCCGAGATCCTCGTGCTCGACGAGGCCACCAGCCAGATCGACGTGGAGAGCGAGCGGCTGATCCACGAGGCGTTGGCGGCCTACGTGGAAAATCGTACCGTGATCATGATCACGCATCGTGCCAGCACTCTGGCCCTGGCCGATGCGATCATCGAAGTGGAGCACGGCCGGGTGCACAAGCGCCCGGCACAGCAGCATCAGGCCGCCTGACGGGTTCCCTGTTACACTGCCCTCCATGGCATCCGGCATCGCCTGCACCTGCGGCTACGAGGGCCCCGGCAAGGACGGGGGTGGCTTCGAAGTCTGCCCGATCTGCAACCGACCGGCCGGAGGGTCGCGCTTCGACGGCATCGATGCGCCGGGCAGGGGCGGTTCCAGGTTCGACGGCATCGTCGTGCCCCCCAAGCAAGACGCCCGGTTCACGGGGATCGATGTGCCGGCTCGGGGCCAGACGGGATTCAGCGGCCTGGGACTCGAGCCTGCCGGCGATTCCACGCGGACCTATCACATCCCCTGCCCCAAGGGCCATGTACACGAGGTGCAGGAGGACTGGCTGGGCCGGGAATTCGTCTGCTCCGTCCCCGGCTGCAACGCCGCCTTCGTCCTGCAGGCCTCCCAGAGCGTGGAGTTCCGTCGCGAGCAGCACCGGCGGCAGGAGGAGGCCGATGAGCGGCGGGCCCGCATCTGGCTGACGCGTGCCATCGTGGCGGCCGTTCTCATCGGCCTGCTCTTCGTGGCGATGATCGTGATCGCCGTCAAGCGCTGATCCGTGGCACCACGTGCCGACCTCAGCCCGCCAGACGCTGGTTCCAGCGGTCGATGTCCCGGGGCTCGTAGGTCTTGGGATCAAAACTGTCCCGCACCACCGATCGCAGTGTCCGCAGGTCCACGGCTCCTTCCCGGGCCGTCAATTGCACGAGCAGGTTGCCGATCGCGGTCGCCTCCACCGGGCCGGCGACGACCACCCTGCCGGTGGCATCGGCGATCATCTGGCAGAGCAGGCCGTTCTTCACGCCCCCTCCCACCACGTGCACGCGACCCACCCGCCGGCCGAGCAGGGCGTCGAGTTCCTGGAGCGTGCCCCGGACCGCGGCCGCCACGCTCTCGAGCGCTGCCCGAACCATGGCGCCGGTCGATTGCGGAATCGGTTCGCCCCGATCCCTGGCCAGCGCGGCGATGGCGGCCGGCATGTCGGCCGGGGCCACCAGCGAGGAATGATTGGGGTCGACGAGGGTCACGAGCGGCGGCGCTTCGGCGGCCAAGGCGGTGAGCTGCTCCCAGGTCCAGTCCTTGCCCGCTCGCTGCCATGCCGTGCGGCACTGCTGCACGAGCCACAGCCCACAGACGTTCTTCAGCAGCCGCGTCGTCCCTCCGACACCCCCTTCGTTGGTGAAGTTTCGTGCCAGGCATTCCGGCGTCACGAGCGGGCGGTCGACCTCGGCTCCCACCAGCGCCCACGTGCCGAGGCTGACGTAGCACCAGTCGGGCCGGGCACTCGGCGGATCGAGCGCCGGCACGGCAGCCACGGCGCTGGCCGTATCGTGCGTGCCGGGTAGCACGACACGGGCGGAGGTGAGTCCCGTCTCCGCCGCCACGTCGCCGCGCAGGGTACCGAGGCTCGTGCCCGGCTCGGTCACGGCGCCGAAAATGCCGCGCGGCACGCCGAGCCGCTCCACAAGGGAGAACGCCCAATCCTGGCGGCGTGGATCGAAGCACTGCGTGGTCGTGGCGTTGGTCCGTTCGTTGGACCGCTCGCCCGACAGCAGCCAGTGAATCAAGTCGGGGATCATCAGCAGTCGATCTGCGGCGGCCAGCACGCTCGATCGACCACGGACCAGCGCCAGCAGCTGGTACAGCGAATTGAGTTCCATGAACTGGAGTCCCGTGGCCGCAAAAATCTCCTCCCGCGACACGATCTGCTCGGCGGCGTCGATCAGCCCCCGCGTGCGCGGGTCGCGGTAGCAGACGGGGTTGGCCAACAGCGACCCATCAACGCCGAGGAACGAAAAATCAACGCCCCAGGTGTCGACACCGACGCTCGACACGCTGCGGCCGTGCCGGACGGCTGCCGCCCGCAGGCCCGTCGTCACTTCCTGCCAGAGCCGCGGCAGATCCCAGACGAGCTGGCCGCCCATCGACACGGGGCCGTTCTCGAACCTGTGGATCTCCTCGAGTTCGAGGATCCTGCCGTCGAAAGCCCCCGAGACGACCCGCCCTCCGGAAGCCCCAAGATCGACCGCCAGTGCCACATCCCGGGCCATTGCCATGCCCTCCTCCGGTCCCTCGCGGCGGGCCGTCGTAAGCCCTGGGGTTCCCGTCACCGCGGACGTCGATTGTTCAGTTTTCCGCTGCCGCGGGGAGGGGGGGCCCTGGGGCCCGATAGGGAACCCGTCAAACCCTGTGGTTTGGGCAACAGCTACCGGGAGAGATCGCGCCGGGAGTGGATAAACCCTTTGGAAAAACGATAGTTGTATTTGTTCAGCAACATAATGATCATTACGTGCCATGGCCTCTCCGACGTACCAACCTGCGAACGATCAAGCCGCCCCAGCGGCGGTTTCAGCCGAGGTTCGTCAGGAACTCGCCGAGGCGAGCCGGTCCCTGGAGTCCGCTCATCCCCAGGAGGTGATCCGCTGGGCTGCCGCCAGATTCGCCGGCCGCCTCACCATGGCCACCGCCTTCGGACCCGAAGGCTGCCTCATCATCCACTGGCTGGCCGCCATCGCCCCGGGGACGTTCGTGTTCAACCTGGACACCGGATACCAGTTTCCCGAGACGATCGAACTTCGGAATCGGATCGCCAAGCGCTACGGGATCGAGGTTGCCCTGGAACGGCCGGACGACTCCGTCGCCGACTATGAACGCGCCCACGGCGGACCGCTCTACCGCAGCGATCCGGACCGCTGCTGCGGCGACCGCAAACTGGCCGTCGTGCGGCGCGTGCTCTCGCGATTCGACGCCTGGATGAGCGGCATTCGGCGCGACCAGAGCCCGGATCGTGCCGCCGCGGCAATCGTGGGCTGGGACCACAAGTTCGGCGTCGTCAAGGTGTCGCCCCTGGCGACCTGGACCAAGGCTCAGGTCTGGGATGCGATCGTCCGCGAACGCATCCCCTACAACCCGCTCCACGATCAGGGTTACGTGAGCATCGGCTGCGCGCCCTGCACCCGCACCATCGCCCACGGCGAGGACGAACGCGCGGGCCGCTGGACGGGCACGGCGAAGACCGAATGCGGCCTGCACTCCCGCGACTCCTGAGGATCCCGCGAACACGTCTCGGGCCCTGCCATGAAGATCTCCGCGAAAACCGAATACGCCGCCATCGCCGCGGTCGAATTGGCCCGCCACGGCGATGCCGGCGAGCCGGTCCGCATCCGCGCGATCTGTGAATCCCAAGGCGTGCCCTCGCGGTTCTTGGTGCACATCCTCCTCCAGCTGAAGGCGGCCGGCATCGTCACGACCACACGAGGAGTGGGCGGTGGTTACCGCCTGGCCCGGGGGCCGGAGGAGATCACGTTGCTCGACGTGCACCAGGCGGTCGAGGGCCGAGCCACGACTGCCGGGTCGGTGACCAGCGGACTCGCGAAGAAGTCGCGGGCGGCTGCCGTGCTGGCCTCCGCGTGGAGCGAGGCCACGCGGGCGGAGGCCGAGACCCTGGCGGGCATCACGCTCGCGGACCTCGTCGACCGCTGCCGCACGCCCCACGACTCGATGTACTACATCTAGGAACGACTCCCCGCTCCTCAGCCGTTGTGGTGGGCGATTTCGCGGATTAGCCGTCCGAATTCATCAGCTTGCACGGGCAGGCGCATAACCCGACGCCGGGCATCGGTGTGGGCCGCCGCCGCGACGTCGTCCTGCTTGGCGCCGACGAGCAGGATGGCCGGAACGGACGCATACGACCGGTCGGTGGAGAGCATGTTGAAGGCCTCCACGGCAGTCTGGCCGAGCGTGTGGCTGCTGAGCACGAGGGCGTCTGCGGGCAACGGCACCGAGGAGAATCGCACCAACGCCCGTTGCGGATTCTCGGTGAGCAACACGCGGTAGCCGAGCTTGGCGAAAAACTGTCGCAGTGCCTGCTGCGCCTTCTCGTCCGACTCGACGAGCATGACGCAGCCGGACGCCGCCGCGACCGGCGCCGCCACGGCGGCCCCGCCGTTGCCGGCACGGCGTGCGATCACGGTTTCCAGGGCCCTTTTCACGTCGGCCGCCGTCTGCCAGCGTTCCAGCGGGTCGAGATGCATCATCCGCATCACCAGGTCGACGACGTCCCGCGGCAGGTCCGGAGCGCGGACACCGAGCGGTTGGACATTGGTAAAGCGGCCGGGATTGGCCCGCTCGTTGCGGTCGCGGGTCTCGGTCAGGGCAGACGCTCCGCAGAGCGTCAGATAGGCGATCGTGCCCAGGAAGTAGATGTCGCTGCGGATGCTGTCGTCACGCATGCCGGCGATTTTTTCCAGCGTGGCGTAATCGATGGTCCGCGGCTGCTCGATGCGGCCGAACGTGCCGCCGCCCGAGTCGTCCACGCCGGCCAGACCGAAGTCGACGAGTTTGGCTTCACCCGCGGAGGAGACGATCACGTTCGATGCCTTGAGGTCACGATGCGTGACACCGCGTCGATGGGCGTA
>Ga0129333_10004290_pt1 | contig 13347 bp, 5 predicted proteins | sample CPB6_08_DNA_FD_94474 | JGI IMG/M metagenome (GOLD analysis project Ga0129333, IMG submission 94474) | Freshwater to marine salinity gradient microbial communities from Chesapeake Bay, USA - CPBay_Sum_0.6_0.8_DNA | ecosystem: Environmental > Aquatic > Marine > Coastal | place: USA: Chesapeake Bay... | reverse complement strand
GAAAATGCAGGTATTGAAGTTGAGAGAGGAACTCTTGTCAATGCGCTTCTTCAATGGAATGAGAACAATGATTACTGGGAAGTCGCAGTAGGTGGTACAACAGGTCGTATCATTACAACTGGTGACGAAGGTCCAGGTAATGGTTTTGATGCTGACACCGTTGATGGTCTACACGCTGAGCAATTCTTAAGAAGCGACGTCGATGACGTAGCAAATGGTAACATCACGATTCTCAAAGACCTTACCATCGGCGATAACAACGGTGGCGCTCAAATTATATTCGATGGTTCGAATCAAGACCGCGTTCTTTATTCAGATAATGGTGAGATCGGATTCCTTAACGCAGGATTCAATTGGGCCGCTCGTTCGAATGCTTCAGGCGACTGGATCGTTGAGCGAGACGTAAGTGGTCGCGACATTAGTGCTTCAAGAAATGTAAACGCAGCGAATACAGTATTTGCTTCAAATAATGTTATAGCAACAAATAATGTTTCTGCAGGACAGAATGTTACGGCGGGTCAAAATGTAACGGCCGCAAATGAAATTCGCGGCAATGAGATCTTCTCAACAACAAACGTAAACGCGAATAATAACGTATCTGCTGCGAATAACGTTATAGCTGGTAACGACGTCATCGCAGGTCGTAACATGACCGCAACCGGTGATGTATCGGCAAATAATGTTAGCGCAACAAATGATGTAACGGCTGGTCGCAACGTATCGGCTACAAATAATGTTACGGCGGCGAATACTGTATCTGCAACAATCGATGTTACAGCAGGTCGTGATGTAACCGCTGGTAGAAACGTAACAGCAACAAACAATGTAAGCGCGGCTAACACTGTATCTGCTACACTTGATGTAACAGCTGGTAGAAATGTAACTGCAGCAAATAATGTCAGTGCTGCTAACACAGTTTCAGCTACGATTGACGTAACGGCTGGTAGAAATGTAACAGCGTCAAATAATGTATCTGCGGCAAATACTGTATCTGCAACAGTAGATGTTACAGCTGGTAGAGATGTAACTGCAGGTAGAAACGTATCTGCTACAAATAATGTAACGGCCGCAAACACGGTATCGGCAACAGTTGACGTAACTGCTGGAAGGGATGTAACTGCAGGTCGAAATGTAACAGCTACAAATAACGTAAGCGCTGCTAATACAGTTATAGCAACAAATGATGTAATCGGTAAGAGATTTGTTGACGCAGATAACACAAGCTATTTCGCCGATCCTGCTGGAACATCTGAGCTTAACAACATTGAGCTTGAAGGTCAAATTATTCACAATGGTGATACGAATACCTATATTGAATTCAACGCCGAAGATACGTTTAGAGTTGTCACCGGTGGAACTGAAAGACTCGCGGCAAACAATACTCAAGTAACATCATCTGTAAATGTTTATGGCCCAGATGCTTACTTCAATCGTTATTTCGATAATAACAACGCTGCATACTTTGTCGATCCTGCTGGTACATCTGAAATGGCGCAGATCGATATTGATGACTATGTTCGTCATCGCGGTGACACAGATACTTACATGGGATTCGATGCTGCAGACACATGGGGTCTCTGGACTGCTGGCACAAGAAGATTAACTGTTAATACAACAACAGTTACATCTACATTAGATGTTGTCGCTCCTAGATTTTTAGATAGTTCAAATAACCAATTCTTACTTGACGCGGCGAATACAACAACATCTCTCACAGCAGCAGGTAAAATTCTCGTTGGTAATATCGGCGATGACAACCGAGCAAACGATAATACAGGCAACGGCGGTATCACGATTGCTTCACAAGCTAGCTTAGCAGCAAGTCAGAACCCAACAATCGAAGTCAGCGGTGGTAATGGAAACTATCCACTACTTACACTTAATAGAATCGATGTAGGTAATAACCCTTATGCCAATAGCAACCGCTTCATTCAGTTCTATACTGATGGCACTGCAAGATCAAAACTCGCAACAGACACACCAGGAAATCTCTATTGGATACTTGGTTCCGGATTGCAGCAAGGTGTTTGGGATAGTGGTGGTAACGCACTTCTCGTCGTAGATGAAGGCGGCGATATTATTGTTGGCGATAGTTCAGCTACATATGCTTCGTCAGACAATACTCCAGTTTTAGGAACGATCACAGCGAATAAGGTTCACGTTAACGGATCAATACAATTAAATGGTAATGATGATGCGATTGTATTCGGCGCCGGTACTTCTACATTCCTCAAAGATGAAGAACTAGGATTCGGTTGGGGCGGTGGCTTCTACATGAATGAAGGCACCACTGTTAAGATTCGTAATGATAAGAATCTCTCATCAAATGGAAACTTTACAGCCGCCATTTACTATGACGCAAACGACGTCACTTACTACGGCGACTTCGCTGGAACATCTCGTGTAAATGATGTCTTACTCGCTGGTGAGATTATTCACGATGGTGATACGAATACTTATCTTGAATTTAACGCAGCTGATTCATTTAGAGTAGTCACAGGTGGTTCAGAAAGATTACTTGTCAATAACACATATGTTCAAGCCGCGAATCAGATGCGTGCACCTATCTACTATGATAGTGCGAACGTAACATTCTATGGCGATTTTGCTGGAACATCTGTTCTTCAAGATCTTAACGTATATAGCTATCAAGCAACAGGTAACTTAAACGTTGGTAGAGACGTAAATGAAAGAATTCGTTTACACGTCACAGACGACGTAGGCTACTTGCAATATTGGCAAGATGAGACTGACGCGACAGATCACTCATTTAACTTTGAGATTCTCTCAAGTTCAACGGGAACAAATCGTTTTACATTCAATCGCCCAATCGCCATCACTGGTGGCGGTGGTGAAATGTATGCAAGCATCTACTACGATTTAGATGATCCTACATTCTGGGTTGATCCGAATTCTCAGAGCAGACTAAGCTCAATGCGTGTAGGTCCGACTAGCGCTTCAAATCATTATCTCTATATCGAGTCACGCGGCAATTACGCTAACGATGCTACATCACCACATATGTGGTTCTCAAACGGAGCGTCTGGTGGTCCATTCTCAGGTGAAGGCGCTCACTGGGTATTCGAAGGTCGCGCTGCCGATCGTGATATTATCTTTAGAACAAACAGCAACAACAGACTTACTGTTCAAGGAACCGGTGAAGTTGACGCGGCTATAAGCTTCCGCGCTCCAATTTTCTATGATTTAGATGCTACATCTTGGTATGTAGATCCATTTAGCACTTCGAGAATGAGTGAAATCAGTCTTGGTGCAAGCGCCGTTTTATTAAGAAGACCAACAGACACATATGGATCTCTTGAAATTGATGGCGGCGGCCTCAATGGTTGGGAAGGTTTGTCAATCGGCGGCCGCATGGTATTCATGCATGATAATGCTGATAGAGTTGGTGTTTATAACGACGTAGATAATCATTGGATATGGTACGCAGATCGTGGTAACGCTATGCGTCTCATGTACAATAACGTTGAGCAGGCTAGAACTGAGAATGGTTATTTCTTAGCGAACAACGAAATTCGTTCTCCAATCTTCCGCGACTCAGATGATCCTACTAACTTCTATGTAAATCCAAATAGTGAATCGAGAATGAACTATGTTCGCTTAACGAACAATAACGCGATGTTCTTCTCTTCAACTGGAGTCATTGAATTCAATAGAGATTCTGACTCGAGCAACGTCGGCTTCAGAATGATGACGACAGGTAATACACTCAGTGACTCAAGCTCATTCGGTGTTCTTGCATTACAAAGAAGAAATCATAACAATAGCTCGACATCTGCTGGCGCTGGACTTTATTTTGAGTTGAAAGACTCTGCTGGAACTCTTCGTGAGTACGCTGGTATTTACGGAAGAAAGACTGTAGCAGGTTCAAGCGGTGGCGAACTTGTCTTCATGACATTTAATCGTACTGAGCGCGCATATCTTAACGATAGTGAATTCAGACATAACGTAGCGATCAGCGCGCCAATTTTCTATGACTCTGCAGAAACTGGATTTTATCTTGATCCAAACAGCACAACGAACATTCGATATTTAAAGGTCAATACATCTGGATCAAGCTCGGCTACACGTGCTCTAACGATCAAGCAAGAAGGCCAAGCAGAAATTAACTTTGGCGCTTATCCTTCTTCTTGGACATCAGCATTACAAATTCAAAATAACGACAACACAGACTTCGTTTGGATTTCTCCACTCGCTGACGGTTATAACGCAAGATTTAGAACTGGTGGCAGCGGCTTAGATTTCTATACAGATCAAACTGCTGCAGATGCTGGAATACATTCTGCATTTATTGGTAGTGGATATATTCAAGGTATACAGGAAGTTCGTGGTCCACTATTCAGAGACAGCGATAGCACAGGATTTTATGTTGATCCTGCAAGCACAAGCATATTAAACTTTGTTCGCGTGAATAATCTTTATGACGGCGCTGAAAGAAGATTCTTATATCCAAACGGCGGTCAATACACAACAACTACATCGTCTGTAACCGGAGCGTTAAGAATACGCTTACCAACGAACAGATACCTTGTAGGAACAATGTTGCAGTTCAAAGTAACTGTATATGAATACAGTACTGGAAGAACGCATGAATTCATGCTTTCAGGATATAACTATTCTGACTCTACAGGATGGCGTAACGTTGCAGCAACACAATTAACTGACGCTGGTCGCAGTGCACTTACTGTGCGTTGGGGTCGCGATGGAACGCGCGAAGTTATATGGATTGGTGAAACTAATACAGTATGGTCTTATCCGCAAGTGTGGATAACCGACTTAACTGTAGGATATAGTGGTTATTCAACAAATTGGGGCGATGGGTGGGCTGTAGACTTTACTACGGCGTTTGATACTGTTCAGACAACTCGCACTGCTTCGATGGTGAAGACTGTAAACAACGCATCGAATTGGGCGTTCCCAGATTACGCAACAATATATTATGATTACAATAACACTAACTATTATGTTGATCCTTCTCCTGCTTCTGGTACATTATCACTAAGAACAGTTGGTGCTTGGTTATCAGACACAGCAGCTTGGAGCGGTGATGCCGGCGCAAGCCAAGGTAAACTCCAATATCATTCAGATAGATGGTATATTAATGCTGGATCGAACTCGGCTGAAATCGCAAGATTCCGCACCGGTGGTTCTGACGTAGCTTGGATTCAAAATTCAGGCAATCTCGTTATGCGCGGAAGTTCTCCAACAGTTTACTTCCGTGACACAGATCATAACTCAGCGATGTTGCATACAAACAGCAACGTCTTCTACGTATTGCGTGGTGGTAATGATTCTGAGTCTTGGAGCACGGTCAATGGTTACTGGCCGCTCGAGCTTAACCTAACAAATAACAACGCACTCTTCGGCGGTAACGTATACATCGGAGCAGATTCAAAATACTTTGGTATGAATAGCACCGCCAACTGGGGCGGTGACATGGGTAGCGGACAAGGTAAACTTGAGTATCACTCAAACCGCTGGTACATTAATGCTGGTTCAAACTCAACAGAATTAGTAAGATGGCGCCGTGGTGGAACTAACGTTGCCACGATGGACAACTCTGGTAACGTAAGATTTAACTCAACAGGCTCTCCTTCATACTCAGTACATGGTATTGACATCTACGCCGACGGTGGTTGGTTGCGTGTATCTGGAAACCAAGGCGTATATTGGGAAACACACGACGTTCGATTCTACGCAGTCAACTCAGATTACATTTACTCACGCTCGAATGCTGGTAGAATTTATCAAGATCGTAATGGAAACAACCGCGGTTATATTTACTTCAGTGGAACAAGTAACTTCGGTTTACTTGACCGCAGTGGAAACTGGAAAGTAAGAGTCGACGACTCGAACGTAGAATTCTATGGCAGCGGTCAGTATGGAACAGATCACTACGCATACATCTATTACGATCGTGCAACACCATCTTATTATGGAGATTTTGCAAGCACATCAAGACTCTATGATCTTCTAGTTGAAAGCTCAAGAAGCGCCGCAAACGTAAGAATTCGTCGTACAGGTTCAGCACCAGGAAATGACACGACACTCTACGTAGAAAACGAGTTTAGCAATCACTCGTGGGGTCTCGTAGCAGAGTTTAGAACTGGTGGAAACTCTGGCGGTGATAGACCATCTATTGCTTGGAGCAGTGCTCTTACAGGTACTGGTTGGTCTGCTGGTATGTTTGATGGCGACAACTGGGAATTACGCACAAATCATGGATACAGATATGGTGGTTGGGGAACTACAAGATTCCGCATATCAACTGATGGTACAGGAAGATTCTTTAACGTAGTTTATGCACCGCTAATTTATGATAGTGATAATACAGCATATGTTCTTGATGCAAGTGGAACAACCAACTTAAATATTCTTAACATCAATGGAAGAAGAGCGTGGACAGCTAACGCAGCTACTGACACAGGTCCGCCTAACTTAGCTTACTACGCGTTTGAGGCTGGTAGAAAAGTTTATCCGGACGAACAATTCAATGATGGTTTTAATGGTCTAGCGGTTTATAATAATGCCGGTGGTTCAGCAGTTACTTATTCACGTATTAGTGATTCAACTGCTGCGAATGAAAGTAAGGTTATTATTCGTTACACATATAATGGTGGATCGAACGGTACGTCACCAGGATTTGGTGGATTCTACTTTGCTATCGGTACAGCAGCGAATCGTATTATCGTATGCCGCTTCCGTGCGCGCATGGCCGCAGGAAGAAGTTTCGAGTGGGCATCAAACTCAATCGGTAGCGGTGGTGCAGCATATTGGACTTCAAGTCAAGACGGTACCGGTAGATGGGAAGACTACTCATTCGTAGTACATTGCGGAAACACAGGAACATTCAGCTCAACGATGTTCTTCTATGTTGTCGGTTCGGTCAGCCCTGGAACGGTTTTATTTGATCTTGCAGCAGCGACATGCTTTATAGTAAATGATCATGAAAGACACGAATCGAGAAGATACTTTGCTTCAAGTGAGATGCAAGCACCGATCTTCCGCGACTCACAGGATCCAAACAACTACTACGTAGATCCTAACGGTACTTCAAGAATTGGTGGTATTCAGATTGGACCAGCAAGTACAAGTTCGAATCAGATTCGATTCTATGGTGTAGCAGGCGACAATCCTGGTTCTTATAACCACGCAGCGATCATCGAAAGATTGTGGGGTGGAACAGACGAATCTGAGTTGCTCATCTTCAAGGGTAACGATCCAAATACGTCAACAATTCATGACCGCGTAAGAATCGCAGCAACAGGAAGAATCGTATTCCAGTCTGTCTCTGCATATTATGACGTCGATAGCTTCATGAGCACGTTCACTGGTAACACGAACGGCTCAGGCTACTTCGAAGGTGGTGAACTACACGTAATGGGTAACGTTCAGTCACCGATCTTCTATGATCGTGATAACACGGGTTACTACTTCGGTGGTGGACAAGGTGATATTCAAGGCGCTGCGATTTACGCAAATAACTGGTTACGCCCTCAAGGTACTACAGGCGTATACTTCCAAAGCTATGATAGAGGCTTACGTTCTCCAGACGCAGAAGGCAACTCTTACGGTAACGTAGCTACGTACGGCACAGGTAGAAATGGATGGCTTGGCTGGGGTATCGGATCACGCTGGGTGTTAATGAGTACTGGTGGAGATAATATCGGTATTCACGATAACTCAAGAACTTGGATGTATTATTGGAACGGTAGCTATCACCAATTTAATTATGGCTATTTACAAGCGCAAGGCTCAATGCGCACTCCAATATTCTATGATAGTGACGATACGGGCTATTACATAGATCCTAACGGTTTGTATAACACAAACTTACAAGGTGTAACAGCTAGAACTAAAGCAATGATGGGCCTCACTGGTCAAACAAGATCAAGCGCCGAATACTATGCCTCTCGCCCGCGCATCACAGGTGACACTAACTACTGGACTGGTTCAACTGGTTGGGGCACTGTAGACATGAACACGGTCGGCGACTGGGGTTCAGGATTCTTCGATTCTTGGGGTAATCCAAATAACCAACCAGCCGGCACATCACACTGGGTTGGTGTTCAGGCTTATCACTACACGAACGGCTCAGCTCGTTATGGTTGGCAGTTAGCTGGTGGACCTATTTCTGGATTGTGGTTCCGTCAGACATGGTCGAGCTTCGGCGGTTGGCAAAAGATTGCGATGTATGGCCAGAATGAGTACGCTGGTTCATTCTACGCAAGCATCTACTACGATAGTGATAACGCTGGCTATTACTTAAATCCTAACGGTAGCTCACGTCTTGGATTATTAGATATTGACGGCGGCCTCTATAACCGCGAGTGGTTCCGTAACTACAACAGCGGACAGGGCATGTATAACCAGTCAACTGGTATGCACTGGTATACAACGAATGGATACTGGCGCTCAGCTGGCGGCGGATATGGCTATGGCGGTATTCTCATGCTTAATAACTACGAATCAGACGTTCGTGGTTATGCTGGTTATTATGATGGTAGCGGCTTTGGTATGCTTAACAGCTCGGGTAACTGGCAGATCCGTATCGAATACGGCAACGCCAACATGGAGTTGTACCGCATCACATACATGAATGATGCTCGTCCATACATCATTTACGATAGAAATAACACAAACTTCTATGTAGACCCAGATGGATTTAGCAGATTATCAGGATCACTACACATCAGTGTCAATAACGCAACTGGCGGTGGATTAATTCTTGCCGACGACGGCGACATCGTAGATAATAATGACGGCTACTGCGCCATGCGCTTTAGTAGTGGTGTGTATATCACTCAAGGAAACAGAACTGGTAACTCCGGTTCATGGCGTCACATACTATATAGCAATGGTAATTTGTATAGTACAGATTCACACCGTGCTAACATTTTCTATGACTACTATGATACTGGTTACTACCATTATCGTGCCGGTACTCAGATGTCTGCAGCTTATGCAAATAACTGGTTCCGCCCACAAGGTTGCGTCGGTGTATACTGGCAATCTTATGGTCGCGGCATGTGGTCACCAGAGTGCGAAGGCAACGCATATGGTAACGTAACAACGTACGGCGGCGGCCGTAATGGATGGCAAGGTTGGGGTATTGGATCACGTCACGTGTTCATGTCAACCGGTGGCGACAACGTCGGTGTGCACGATAACTCACGTGGTTGGATCTGGTATTGGAACGGTGGCGCAACATACTTCGATCACGGCTTCACTCAGTTCGCCGGTTCAGCTCGTGCGCCAATCTTCTACGACAGCAACGACACAGGTTACTACTTAGATCCTAACGGCGTCGATAACCAAGGTCTAAGAATACGTGGTGGTACACTACACGGTCCAAACTGGTCGTGGGGCGCGTATATGCGCGTAGGTACGAACGGTTATCAAGATGGTTGGGCTCACACGATGACAACCAATGGTAACCTACACCTTGATTGCCGTGCCGGTGGTTACGCCACGTACGTCAACTGGTATAACGGTGGTCCACTATATTGCGAAGGCGCGATATTCTCGACAATCTTCTACGATCGCAACGATACGTTCTTCCAAAGCGATCCGACAGACTTGATTCGCGCTCGCTATCTTGACACGTATGGTGGTTCGTACAACACGTTCAGAACGTGGACAAACTATCCTGGTCACCACGGTATGTATTCTTCCGTACATAACAGCGCTCACTGGTATCCAAACCCAGATAGCTACGGTTCATGGAGATCGATAGGTTCGCGTAACGGTTGGGCAGGTACGCAGTACGATAACGGTATCTGCTTGATGATGAACCAGACGGTACATGGATTCTATAGCACCATCTATGGTTGGAGATTGTATCTCGATGGCTGGCTCTACTGCCCTGGAAACGTAGTAGCTTACTGGTCAGACGGCCGCCTCAAGGAAAACATTCAAGAGTTGAGTCGTGGCGAGGGCTTAGACACAATCCTGAGATTGAAGCCAAGCCGCTTCAATTGGAGAAAGGAAGCTGAAGAAGTCACAGCAGGCGCAATTAAAGCAGGCTTTGAAGAAGTCAGCGTCATCGCTCAGGATACTCAAGAAGTAATTCCAAATGCGGTAGTAATAAATAAAGCTGGAAAGAAGGCAACTGTTGACGGAGAAGAAGTTGACAATTACCTCACAGTAAATTATGATAAGATAACACCGTTCTTAATTCAAGCCATCAAGGACTTGAAGGCAGAAGTTGATGAACTGAGAGCGGAACTAGCAAAAGAAAGGAGCAAATCGTAATGGCACTCGTTAAATCTTACACACTTAAAAATGGAATGACGGCTCCACAAGCGTATCATATCGTCTACAAAGTCGATACACATAAGAGACCTGTAGATGATATTGATACATATGGAATGCGTCCAGCAGACACGCCGGAACATCTTTGGAAAGCTGGTCTATACGGAAGAATCGGTCTTGCGGTATACGCAGACAAAGCAGCGAGACAAAATGGAAAATCACCTATCGCGGTAATTAGCGTCTATCCAACTGAGAGACCTAATAACGAATTCAGTGGTGAACATATTACTTGGCCAGAGTCAAGACTTAATTTCAAAATCGATTTACAATCTGATAAAGATCATTTTGAACAAGCTTATGATCACTTGATGTTGTTAGAAGAATATTCTACTGCTGCGAGAGATTAAGGAATTTTCATAATGGCAATTAATTATACATGGAAAATCGTGGCGATTAAAAAAGTCGACGCGGCTGATTTGAAAGACGCTGTCATCGGCATTCGCTGGGAGAAAATCGGCGTTGACTCAGAAGGAGTAGAAGGTAAGTTTAATGGCTCGACACCATTCAAACTTTCTCAGATCAATAAAGACAACTATATAGACTGGAATAATTTAACTGAAGCAGTTGTAATTTCTTGGGTTAAGTCAGCTGTTTTAGAATATGAAGATCAAATTGATACACAGATTTTAAAACAAATTCGTGATAAGAGGGCAACAGGTTTAGAGACATCAAACATGCCTTGGGATCCGGATTCTGCGAATAAACCTGAGCTATTCGCTCCTTCTAAAAAACCATAAATAACTATGGGATTCAAAAGATTATTTAGAAAATAAATAATTAATACTAACAATTTTTCAACGGAGAAAAATATCATGGCATTTACATACGAATGGGAAGTCACAGGACTTAAGACAAAAGACGAAGTTAACGCACAGGGCGAGGTTCTTACAGACGCCGTCGTTCAGACATACTGGAAAGTAGTCGGCACAGACGCGAATGGTAATAAGGGTTCGTTCTCTGGTGCAACACCTTTCACAGCAAAGGATGTTCCAGTAGGCGAATTCGTAGTATTCTCACAGCTTACAGAAGCTACAGTTCTTAACTGGATTAAGAGCATTGTAAATAATGATGCTCAATATAAGAAGCACATCGACTGGCGCATTCAGACTGAAATCGATCAGACTAAGGTTAAGGACGCCGTCATGCCTTGGGCACCTGAGAAGAGCGTAACACCTCCGGTAGTGGCGACAGTGCCAGAGACTCCGGCACCAGGTCCTAACGAACTCGAAAACGATTAATAGAATAGACGGAATAATATCATGAATTACAAGTGGGAAATTTTAAATTTAAGTACGAAGAATCAGACGAATGCCGAAGGCGCTCTTCTTGAAAACGCCGTTGTAAATGTGCAGTGGAAGAGAATCGGAACTGATAACGACGGAAACGAAGCTACCTATCTGGGACAAAGCGCTTTCACAGCGGAAAATGTTCCAGTAGGTTCCTTCGTTGCTTTCGAGTCTTTAACAAAGGATATTGTAATCGGTTGGATTGAAAATGATCTCGGAGCTTTACAGCTCGAACTTATTCAAAATACTATTCAGAAGAGAATAAATAAAAATACGATGGTGAAGAGATCACCACCTTGGTCTTCTGTTTAATACAATAAGTTTTTGATTTTTATTATGGAGGCATTATGCATGACATGCGCCTTTACGGCCTTGCTAACTTCGCTCTAAAAAGAGGCGGCAGCATTCATCCTATCACGCTACCGCGTGAACTTACAAACGAAACTGGGATAATGAATCCTTCCATTTTTCTACATAATGGAAGGATTCTTCTCAACATTCGCCACGTCAACTATACCCTATACCATAGTGAAGGAAAGAAGTTTCCTCACGTATGGGGACCTCTTCAATACATTCATCCTGAGAATGACGTCACACTTCGCACACACAACGTGATGTGTGAACTCGATGCTGACATGAATTTAATTTCATATGGTCGCATCAAGATGAATCTTGATACCACGCCAACGTGGAACTTCATCGGACTCGAAGACGGCCGCTTATTCTCTTGGGATAATCGATTGTTCCTTTGCGGTGTTCGCCGTGACTGTTACGACGACAAAGGCAAAGGGCGCATGGAGATGTGTGAGATTGAGTTCATCGATGGTGAGTGGCAAGAAGTCTCGCGCAATCCAATTCCAGCACCAGGCGCAAACGACACGTATTGCGAAAAGAACTGGATGCCGATTCTTGACATGCCTTGGCACTTCTTGAAGTGGACGAATCCAACAGAGATCGTTAAGTATGACATCGAGAATCGCACAACGACAACAGTCGTGCTCGATGAGACGAAGAAGTATCCATTTCCTCGTGATATTCGTGGCGGTTCACAAGTCGTAAGAATTAATGAACATCAGAGAATGGCGATCACTCACGAAGTTGATCTCTTTAAAGATAGCTTCGGAAGAAAAGACGGTCACTACGTTCATCGAGCAATTATATTCGATAATGATTGGAACATCGTTCACTACACGAAAGACTTTCATTTCATGGGTTATCAGCGCGATCCTGTCACCGGTTATGACTACAACATTGAGTTCGTAACAGGATTAACTTTCATGAATGGAAACGCTTATATCTCTTATGGATTCCAAGATAATGGTACGTTCATTCTTCGTATTCCGGAGAAGGCGTTCTTTGAATTTTTGACGAAGGGTTAAATCATGTTACAGAAATTATTGAATGATCACGTATTAGACTCAAAGAACACAAAGAAACTTTTTGCGCTTGCTCAAGAATATGATCGCCTTGGTCAAGGTGCGATGGCCGTTTCACTTTATTTGAAGACAGCTGACCTTGAAGAGGAAGACACACTTCTACAATATCGTTGTTTATTAGGTATCGCTGAGTGCTATCATAGACAAAAGAATCGTAGACACACAGTAATGGGTATTCTTTTGCAAGCTGCAGGATTAATGCCCGAGCGCCCAGAAGCTCATTATCTTCTAGCGAAGAGATACGAAGAAACTCAAGAGTGGCGTCAGTGTTTAGTACATGCAAGAATTGGACT
>Ga0129333_10004289_pt1 | contig 13347 bp, 22 predicted proteins | sample CPB6_08_DNA_FD_94474 | JGI IMG/M metagenome (GOLD analysis project Ga0129333, IMG submission 94474) | Freshwater to marine salinity gradient microbial communities from Chesapeake Bay, USA - CPBay_Sum_0.6_0.8_DNA | ecosystem: Environmental > Aquatic > Marine > Coastal | place: USA: Chesapeake... | reverse complement strand
TCTTTGATAATGTCAGCCATTACCGCATCCATCGCCGCTTTCTGCGATGCAATCTCTTCAGTGGATTGGTATTTGTTGCCGATTTTGTCAGCCGCTGCGAAAAGTTCGTTTAATTCAGTCATTTGTCGTTACCATGCGAATCCCCTGTCTCTTCAGTACGGGTAGGGGTGTTCCCCGTAGACCCTTGCGGGTTTCGACTGTTTCGCCTTGGACACCTATGTCGCCTCTGGGTGGTGTTTTGAGTCCCCACTGGACTTATCCAACTGAATCAATATTAGTCAATATCAAAATAAGTGTCAAGCACTTATTTTAAATTTGCTTGAACCAGAATAAATTCGCCATTGGCGATCGCGTCTAAGAAAGCCCCCGTATGTCCTTCCCCCCCATAGCTGAAACCTAGCGACATAGCCAGTTCTTTTAGCTTTTGTGGGGTCGGCTCATTTACCCTGACATTTAATGCTTTTTTGTTTTCTTTGTGTCGTGCCATGAGTTTTGTCCATATAACCGCTTCTCACTCATAGCATATATAGGCAACAAAAAAGCGGCACTTAACCGCCTGTTTGCATTTGATCGCCGTTGCTCTGCTGGAAACCTTAGGTAAACAACACGGCGATCGCCTCTTAATTATATCAACTGGTCAGGATGCAATTCCCATGATGTTTCTGGCGATCGCCGTCATCAGTGGCGGTGTGACAGAATTTCCTAGCCCCTTCCCATCCCGACTATCTACGCCGGAAAATTGGTAATCATCGGGAAACCCTTGCAGTCTGGCTAAGCAGGGAACGTCCACCACTTTTTCCCCATCTGGTGCGATGATTTTGAACTTGTGCCAGTGGGAATCTTGACCTAATGCCTTGATTGTCCAGATAGGGCGATCGCCTGTGCGAACTTTGGCAGGGCAATCACTACGCCGTCCCACTGTTTCGACTGCTAACGGGGCTGAATAATTAAGCTGTTTTGGCAATGATTCCCGCTCCGATTTTGTCAGTGGGGAGATCTTTAGTGTGGGGAGAAGATCGGCGATCGCCTCATACCATCCCGTGTGTTTCGTGGGAGATGGTAGCGATGGGAGAAAGCCCCCTTTGATCGCCCGTAGAATCAAGCGCCGCCGTGATTGCGGAACGCCAAAATCAGCACTATTTAGAACCTGCCAATTGCTCCAGTAACCAGTACGGTTAAGCTCGTTGACGATTAATTGGAAGGCGATCGCTTTGCTGTATGCCTGCACATTCTCAAGGGTAAAAATTTTGGGCTGTAGTACACGGATAAAGTCGGCAACTTTCTTGGCACAGTCGATATCAAACTGGGCTTCGGCGGCGTTGGTTTTTGCTGCACTGAAATTGGTACAGGGTGGAGACATATGCAGCCAGTCAGAGCGATCCAACTTCATGGGGTCGGTTTCTAGGATGCTCTGGACATGACATCGCCCGATGTTGGCTTTGTAGACTTCCGCTGGTTTTGGCTCAACTTCTAAGCCCCATGCGTGTTCTAATCCTGCGGCTTTTAAACCCAGATCCGCGCCGCCATATCCAGAGAATCCTGACGCAAACGTTTTAATGTTGAGGTGATTGTCGAAAAATGCTAGATTATTCATGAGTTACAAGTTTGCCAATTAGCCTCCCTCGCCGTCCAAAGTTTGGGGGGCTTTTTGGCGCTTATTTTTCTACTTCGTTGGGCACACTAATATTTTAGTGTGTACAAGCAAAATAGCTGTTCCCTGCCTAAAAAACAAGCCTCCCACAAGTTAACTTGTGGTCAATAATTTATTGTGCTCCGGTGGCGATCGCAAATTGGCAGGGGATAATAAGGAAAGATACTGGGGGAAGCAATGCACTGGGTCGATATTATTATTTTTGGGATACCGCTGTGTTATGCCGTGGTTTTTGTTGGGGCGGTGATGGTGGCGACCGCCGGAAAGATTTGGCAGAGAAAAGTAGATGCTGAGATTTTAGAGTTGAAACGCCAAAGGGATAATTTGGTGGAGGAGAGAAAGAAAAACCTCGCCGAGCGGCTAAAAGCTGTAAACCCAGATGTTTGATGATCAGTCCTTGCAGATTTTTACTGAAATCGTCTCAAAGCTTGAGGCAGCGGCATCGGCAAATCAAAGCATGAGCAAATCTTTGTTGGAGATGAAATCCGCAATGATTAAGTTAACCGAGAATCAAGTTGCCTTGCAGCAATCCAATGAAGCAATTTTATTAACGGCGCAAAGGGCAGAAGAGCAAGCAAAAAGAGCTGAAAATTCTTGGTCAAAAGCGGAGCAAAAAATAGATAATTTTGCCAAGGAAGTAGGAATAAACCATCGGGTTTTTGTGCAAAGTGTCGCTCAATTTAAACAGTTGGAATCAGAGTGGGATTCTTTTTCTAAAAGGTGGGAATATCGGATTGCAAATATTGAAGAAGCATCACTCCCCGCACTCCATAAAACGGTAGAAATTGCGGTGGCTGAAGTTGGCAAAAAAATGCAATGTTTAAAGCAAGAAATGGATCAAAAATATCTCACCATCGAAAAATATAAAGACGATTTGCAGGACGGGGCGATCGCCGCTGGTCAGAAAAAGATTGAGGAGTATGAGGGCATTGTTGAGAAGATCAAGGCTTTGATTAAACGGGGCGGCGGTTGGTTTTGGGGATTCTTTGGGGCGATCATCATCCTTATTAAAGATCAGATTCCGTGGGGTGAACTGTGGGAATGGTTGGTGGATCTGCTATTTGAATTTTGGGATGGCAGAAGTAAATAAATATGCCTCGGCGATCGATACTGAACGGGTTCGACTGGGCTGGAGTGCGGTCAAATCTGCCCAATTACTTAATCAGCATTTTGGGAAGCGATCGCGGTGGCTGCTGACTGATGATGAGTTGGTTGCGGCGTTGGATCTGTTTAAATCGATTGATCACTGCCCAAAAGAAAACCCCTGACGGCAGGGGCTAGGGGATTATTCGGCGAAAGTCCCCTAAAGGTTGTGAAAGTGGTTAGGCGATCACCCAAAAAGCAAAATCGCGTGTCCCCCGTGGGCGAATTTCTCCGGTGCTAGGGTCGTAAATTCGGAGGCAGTGGTTTTTGAGGAAGACTTTTTGTTGGGCGAGGGGAAATATTGGCAAGAGTAGAACGAACGGGTTTGGGGAGTAATCCGCCTGCACTACCAACCCCGCTGATTCCAGTTGTTTCAGATAATGCCAGGTTGCGAGATAGGGGATTTTTGTCCCCTCGGCTATCTGTAGGGTGTTCAAGGGGATAGGGAGTTTCTGGCGTGAGATAGATTTCTGTACGAATTGGAGGATCGTATCTCTTTGATTGCCATGTGGTTGCGGCGAGGAATCGGCTGTACATAGTTTTTCTTTCATGATTAATTTTTGATTTGGTAACCTTTGGCGATCGCCCATTGCTGAGCTTCATCGCGGGAAAATTCTTGTTTTAGGATTTGCCCTTGTAGAGTCACAACAAACCATTTGGGAGTGAACGGGGATGTGATGATTTTGACCTCATGACGGGCGGAGACATCCTCGAATAGCCACTCGCCCAACATCCCAAGAATTTCAAGAAAATGTTTCATTTAAATCACCTCTGTAAAACAATTGCAGCCACCGAGGGCTTCGTTAAAAAGATCAAACTGAATAGGCTCTGCTTCAATTTCTTTGCGCCATTCTTCAAGAGTTATTCCCTTTGATTGCCGCCGAAGAATGCCAATGTCATCGCGCCCCATAATTGCCAACAGTTGTTTTTCTTGCTGTTCGTGGTGCGCGTATCTTTCAGGCATTTGTTTGAGTAAATTGCGGTAATGCCCAAGCCCTGCTTTGATGCAAAAGCCGCCACAGTTTGCGTGGGAAAATCCCATTTCGTACAAGCGGGGGGGGGTAAGATTTGCTTGCTTTAGGGTGCTAAAAATCTTCGCTTTATCAGCCCACCCGAATTCATCCCAACACAAGGGAGTTTCCACTTTGTAAGGACTCCAGTTGGCGGCGATCGCATCAATGCGGTGAATCTCTTCAAAGTTGATGCCAAAGTAAAGAACGGTATTTTCTGGGGAGATGTCTGGATTGTTTTCAATCCATTCTTTGCAGGGCAAAACTTTGAGTTGATAGGAGCATCCTTTTTCCCCTTGGCGGTGACTCAACCATTTGCCTTGATTAAATACATCCCAAGGTGTGCGCCCATCTTTGAGATGAACTAACTGCCCTCCGATGTGATTGGCTGAATCTTGAAGAAAACGATAATTATCTTCATCTTCAATGCCAGTGTCGGCAAATAATAAATAGAGGTTTTCTGTCCCGTACTTTTGAGCCACGCGCATTGCAGCAACTGTTGAGGCGGCTCCTGAACTAAAGAAAACAATGTGGTTCATTTAACTCACCAGTTAGGGTTTGAATGATGTTTGATTTGACTGCAAGGTAGACGGCACTGGGGAGATAAGGCGTTAGATGGGCGATGCAATAGTTTCCGGCTTGCCGAAGACTGACTTCGCTCTTGGGGTTGGTTATTGGGGCGATCTCCTCAAATCTTGCCTGAACCACTTTGACGAGGACTTCATGGTTTCCTTTGAGGGGTTCGATTATAAATTCGGTATCAGTCATGATTTTTCCTGTTTGTTTAGGTAGGATTCCATCTCTCCAAGGGAGAAAGCCTGTTTTACAATCCGCCCATCCTTCCGGCAGATTAACCCCGCAGTGGTGCGGTGGATCGTGAGGTTTTTCTTGGCGGCGATCGCCTGCAAAGCTCTAAGAAATCTCAGATGGCTTAGTCGAAAGGATGTTTTCATTGATAAGTTTTTTCCACTCCAACATGGTTAAAAATTGCACCCCGTCAAGACTCGATAATTCGTCAATGTCTGGAGCATCCTTCGTAATTTGTCCCCACCATGCCACCAAGACTTTGAACCGACTCCCAAACATTTCAGGCATAGACAGCCATCTATTTCGAGTGTGGGGATTCAAAATATCCCCACCATCAGGGGAAAAGATGATGGTGTGAACTTCTTTTAATTCAGTGAATAGTTGTGCTTTGCTTGCGTTAAATTGCCCACCTGCTGCCCCAATCGTTGCGATGTTGAGGCGATTGCTTGCAACGTAAGGTTTGAGGATGCCTTCAGTCAAAAATACGATGTGGTGATGGCGATGGGTCGTAAGGGGCAATTCGCCAAATTGAAGGTGACTATCAAATATCGATTTTGCCCAACGATATTTGTTGTTCGCAGTGGGATTTTCGTCCCGAACTTGGTAACCAGTCGCCTGCCCCTTGCCGTTGAATGCGACACAGGCGATCCCTTTTACCTTGCAGCACAGCTTGCCGTTTTTCACCCCTGCCAATTTTTCTGATGTAGTAGACGGAACATCAACCCCATTTTTTACCGTGAAAAATAACCCTGATTTAATTTGTTCTTCAGTCAATCCGCGACTGAGTAGCTGTTGTTTGTGGTCAGCATCTAACCCCACATAAGCGGCGATCGCCCGAATATTCCGGTCGCGTTCTGCCACTGACAATCCGTTGCTGTGCCGTTGGGATTCTTCTGCTAATCGCTGGATTTGGGCGCGGCGGAATTGTTCAATTTTTTCACGATCGACTTCACGGTCTTCTGTGCTGACCGCATAGACTCCCCAAATGCCATCTTTGCTAGGGCGAATAAATTTAAAAAGACTTGATGGAAGTTCGCCCGATGGGGATTTTTGGCACAAGATGAGATCGCCCGTCTCTCTGCAATCCCCCGTTGTATTTGAGCAGATGGGGCATGGATTATTGATTCGTGTTGGCAGAATTTTTGTTTGCATTTTCTTTGGATAATTTATTCAAAAAGTTGATAGCTTCTTCGTCGCTGTAGCCTAGTCCGTTCAAAGCTTGTATCGATTCAGTCAAAGATTGAGACTGATACGCTGAGGTGAAACGGCGCAATTCCCACTCAATACTCATCGCTCTAACAAAGCCTTGAAACTTGTCGTTTCCGCATCGAAAAACAACTTTACGGTTCCGGTCTGGGACTGTCTCGATTTGGCTCGAATCACCTCCGCAATGCCAATGTCATGGGAATCTTTGTTGTAGTATTCGTCCCGATAAAGCAAGTCGATCACGTCCGCATCCTGCTCAATGCCACCGGAACCTCGAATGTCGGACATCGTTGGGCGTTTATCGTTGCGCTCCTCTACCTTTCTGGACAATTGGCACAGCAAACGGCAGGGGCATTCAGCGACAAACTTGAAGTAATACATCAGCTTTTGACTGATCGCCGTGAGGTTGGCGTATTCCTGCTCTCCCCCCCCATCAATTAATTGCAGATAATCCACAAAAACCACGTCTGGATTGCGGTGATTAACTCGTCGCCAATGGTTCACCGATGAAATGATTTGATCGACGTTTCGCACTGTCTCAAACCAGATAGGCAGTTCCATCAGAGAGTTCATCGACTGCACAATGTCAGCCAATTCGCCCGTCGCTTCTTCGATTTGGAACTTCTCTAGACGAGCCGAATTTACTCCGGACATTGCAGAAATCAACCGAGTATCCAGTTCTATATCTGGCATCTCCAGAGAGACGATCAGCACTGACTTCCCACGCTTGGCAATATTCAGAGCCTCGGTTAGGGCATAAGCCGATTTTCCCATAGCGGGACGCGCCGCTAGGACATTCAGCCCCTTGCGTAATCCCCCAAATTTTTCGTCGTAATCAATGTTTCCAGTGGGCAAAAATCTCTGCTCTGCAAGCGTTGGATCAACAAGCCCTTTTTCAAATTCCTCAAACCATTCCGTTAAGCTTTCCGAGACATGGCGAAATCCTTTAGCGGGTTGTTTTGCCTCGATTTTGAGGGTTTCTCCATTCAAAAAATCTTGCGCCGCTGCCAACCCATCGGATTGATTAAGGGCGATCGCCTGCTTTAACGCTGCATCGAAGGTTCGCTGTTGCCACATCTTGGCTACTTCTAGGGCGTATTCCTCAATGTGATCGCCGTAGGGAACTGACCCCATGCAGTCAGTCAGCGCATCAATCCCACCGGACTTAATGAACTTTTCAGCGTCCATGTAAGCCTGTACCGTTAGCAGGTCAATCGCCTTCCCCTTCCCTGCCATCTCCAAAAATGTGGCGTAAAAGGTACGCAGGGATGTGGTGACAAAGCATTCCGGTGTTAGAATTTGGGAGACGAGAGGCAGAAACGACTCATCCCGAACGATTGCACCAACAATCGCTTTTTCATGCTCTAATTTTTGCATTTTGTCTTTTCCAATCTACAAATTTATTCCAATGAGACCCTGCAAGTTTTCGAGCCTTAGCAGGGTCTTTTTGATATTCAACGGCTAAAGACTCGAATAGAGCGTTCACCTCGTCTTGCGATGGCAAATTTAGAGGTCTGGGGGTGTTCAATCCCAGTTCATCGATGTGCTGTTGAATTAATTCCGTCACTTCAGCGATCGCCTGTGCCAAATCCTCAGGGGATGACCACGGAGTCATGGCTTTCTCTAGTCGTTCGCGGTAAGGCTTCAGAACCGTCCCCTCGACTACTTTCAATCCGCTTCTTTGGCGGTAGTAGTCTGTTCCCTCAAGATGCGATTTTCTTTGTTCGTAAAATCTCGCCCAATCACACAGCCCCGATACCAACTCTTTTGAAAGCTTCAATGGTGTTGTTTTGACGGCGGCGGCGCGGGGGGTCTTTTGATCTTGTCCAGAAGTCTGAATACTTACTGGCGGGGTTAAAAAATCTTTTTCGCCAACAAGAGGTTTATCGGTTGTTGGTTTTTCCGAAAAATTTTCCTCTTCTCTGGTAGATGGGTTTGGTAATTGGGTATGGTCAGAATGGATCTGATCTGTGTGATCCTGTGTCACAGGGGGGGGTGATTCTAGATCACAGGGGGTGTGATTCTGTGTCACAGGGGGTGTGATCTCAGATGACAGGGGGGGTGATTCTAGATCACAGGGGTTAAACGCCATTGCGTCGTAGAGAAGCTTGTATTGGTTTGAGGTTTGCGCCCCATCACGGAAACGTTTTTTGACTTCAATCAACCCCTTTGCTTTAAGAGATTTGATAAGGCGAGAGATAGTCTCACTTTTCAGCCCCGTCTCACTGGCAAGGGTCGCTCGACTGGGGTAGCAATTAGCTCCGTCTGCATCAGCGTGTTCATTGAGGGCTAGCAGAACAAACTTTTCATTTGGGGAAACCACTTCAGGAGCTTTTACCCCCCAAACAATCGCGTATCGTTCATAGGTTTTGTATCTTTTCGTCATGACCATTCACCCCCTAGGGCAACGAGATAGGCGATCGCCAACTCAATCAATAAAAATTCAAAAATCTGCATGACAATAATTTAGTGTGATTGGGTGGGCAAATAAATTCTAAGGGTGGTGGTTTCGGGTAATTGAACGTCGGGATAAACCAGCCGCCAAGCGTCATGAGGATAAAGTTTTTTCGTCTCAAACCGTGGGCAGGGAACTGTCTTGATCTCTAGTCCAAGTTGGATGCTTGCTGCCTTCAGTTTCCGCCAACTAAAGCTTTTCTCGGAGACATTATTGAATTTGGCGATGCGGATCAAGCTGGAATATCCAAAAACGTCATCTACTGCCTCGGCTAACTCTTGGTTCTCTTCAAGCAACTGTTGGTTTTCCGCTTCCAACAAAAGTTTTTTTTCTTCAGCTTCAACCAAGGCTTTCAGTGCTTCTACGTAACTTTGTGGCAACTCTGGAGTCGCGGGTTGATATTTGTATCCAGCCATCTTGTGAAGAAACAACCGCACGCCCAATTTCATTAGTTGAGTTGCCATTGCCTTATTGTCTTTAGGCATCCACTCTGCAATGAACTCTTCAGGGACAAGTACCGCACCTTGTAATCCTCTAACTGTCTGGATTTCAGCCGTTTTGCAGTCCCATTTTCCCGCACTCTTTTTAAGGCGATAACGGATGGTGGACTCGTCTTTCCCAGCCATCCGAGCATAGCCACGGATTGAAGCAAAACTCTCCCCTGTCCCTGTGTTGATAACAATCTCAATGCCGTCTTGATCAAATCGTTGTAAATTACTCATGATTTTCCTACTAAAAAATTAGTGTGTTTTGCTAGGCGATCGCCAACTCCAGCGGATCGCAGAAAACAAAAAAGTTATCCGTCGAAGGTCACGCCGAAATCAACTCCCAAAACCTGCTGGATCCGGTCGATGATATCCTTGCTTACTTTTTGAGATTCCCCGTTTTCCAGCTTGTACCAGTAACCCGTTGAAATCTCGCTTAATGTAGCTAGCAGTTGCACCCGTCGACCGTCTTTTACCCGCGCGGCTTTTAGCCGTTCTGGCAGGTCAGGAACTTCAACCGAAATCTCCTTGACGACTTCCATTAATGAATACATTGAATGTTCTCCCGCTTTTTACAATGCGTCTATCATAGATTATTCTCGCAGGGTTGACAAGTTTAGTTTTCTCTTCTAGGATAAAAACAGTTAAAGAGAAAGGCGATCGCCCGTTCAAAGTTGATCGCCTCTCTCAGTCCCTTCGTTCTATGGAAATAATACTATGTTCCAGCTTGAAAAAGAGTACGCAAGTCCGTACTGTGTCATTCGTAACTATGTCCGTGGTCGGAATTTTATTAATGTGTGCATCCGGAAGATGGGCGGCGTAATCGTCGAAACAACCCATCCCCGCTTGAATCGCCGTGTTTTTGATGACATTGATCAGGCGATCGCCGCTGTCCAACAACTCGGTTGGCAGTTCGCATAAAGCATTAATTCACCCTACGGAATAAAACGATGACATTACTCCAATTGCGTCAAAAATATCTCGAAGATGGTCGCCCCGCTGCGGTGGGCATCATCAACAAGGCGATCGCCGCCATGCCTAACGGTGAACTAACAGATGTGATCAATGAAGCCTTTGCCCTTGATCGTGACCTCGCCGACGAAATTAATTGCATCTATCTCGAAGCCCGACACGGCTGACCGTTCCTAAGGAATTTGGATTTCTCAAGAATTATGAAGAGTTCCATTTTCCTTGGGAGCGATCGCCTAAACCAGTACCAGTAAACCTTTCACACTAATTTATTGTTTTTATCATGACCTTAACGAATTTGCTCACTCTGGTTCAAGAACACCTGCTCCTCACTTTGTGAACATTTCTATGAAAAGACAGAAAGATTTTCCCCGTGTCATTTTGATCGCGATCGCCGTATCAGCCATCTTTGGGATCGCCTTCTTGACCGGATACCTCTTGTGGTATTTGGCATCAATAATATTTGCCATCTTGCCCCCTTGGGTTGGTGGTGGGCTAGCAATGTTCTGGCTCGTCTGCATCTGCTCAAATTAGAACGGGGATCGCCATAATCAAAATCCCCCAATGATCTCGAACATCAAACGGAAAGCGATCGCCTTTAAAAGATGGCAAAAACATTATCGTCGCAAGTATCGCGGCAAGAGAAAAAACAATGTCTTTTTTACCTACTAATTACGAAGAACCCAAAGCATCCGGTGGCGGAAAATTCACTAAGTTCCCAGACGGTGAAACTATTCGGATCCGTGTTTTGTCTGATGCCGTAACAGGCTATCAATACTGGACAAAGGACAACAAGCCAGTCAACACTCAAAATCACCCCGGCATGACTCCGCCTGATATTCGGATTGAGGACACCGGAAAACCTAGCCGCGTGTCACATTTTTGGGCGTTTGCGGTTTGGAACTATGGGGCAAATGAAATTCAGATCGCACAAGTCACTCAGTCAACAATTCGCTCAGCGTTGTCAGATTATTTGGCAGACCCTGACTACGGAGAACCTCAAGGCTATGACTTGAAAATCACCCGCTCAGGCACTGGGCTAGAAACAAAATACTCAGTGATTGCCGCCCCTCCAAAGTCTTTTTCCTTGCCAACTCCTGAACTTCAAAAAGAGCTGGGAAGCATCAATTTAAATGCTTTATTTTCTGGTGAAAACCCTTTCTCTGCATCAAATTCTACTGCTGAAAATGCTTCGTTTACAGCGTTCTTGAATGTTTATTGGGAAAAGCCAGATGCAGAGAAAAAAGATTTTGCTGAGCGTTGTTTGGCTAAGGCGACAAAAGAGAAAAACTTTGAGCTGTCAGAGTTGATCGCATCGTTTATCTCTGGAATTCCGTTCTAACCTTCCACCACGCTGTACTGTTCCATCACTTTGGACTCCCCTCAAATTTGCAGGGGAGTTTTTCTGTTTGCGGGCGATCGCCATAACTATTTAGAGGCACAAAAAAACCGCCCCACCTGGAGCGGCTAGCGTTGCCTGTGTGGTGTTATTCCATCATCGCCAGTAGATTGCCAATTCGTCCGCGCCCTGCGTTGGGGATGGGCATATTGTAAGCCATTAAATCGATTTCAGTCTGATCGCCAATACCGAGAACTTTAGGCTGACCGTAAGCGGCGATCGCAGCGGCAATAGTTTATGCGGCGATCGCCTCGTCATTTAACCAGCCTTGATCGAAGGCAATTCTATAAAGTTTCTCGGTGTAAGGCTTGCATATCTTTTTGGGCTTCTGGCGATCGCCGTTGCTCCGATATAACCAGTTGTGCCATGTTCCCCTGTTCAGACCAGAGATTTGCATTGCTTCTTGTTGGGTCAGTCCGTTGTTTACAGCCTTGTGTAAATATTCCCAAGGTTGAAGAGAAGGATACTCAATGGGCTTAACTGCCTTAGACTTATTACTAGCCATTTGTCGTTACCTCTAATAACGTCATTGGTTAGCCCTGCGATCGTGTTGACAGCACTTTCGTGGGGCGTTTTATTTTGCATACATTTACAGATTACAACAAATCTGTTGAATGCGATCATGTGTTCAGTTGAACGTTCAGTTAAAAAACAAAACGCGTTCAAATATGAACACCTACACAATAAAAACATGGCAAGTGGACGGAGAAAGGCGGTTTCAGAGTAAAAAAGCTCGGCAAATCGTTGGGGTGACCAACCGTGGAACATGGAACGATTACCTGATCTCAATCGGATTGCCAACGGGGCAACACAACCCAGTGCTGACAATGACGGATTTGGTTTGGGTTTGGGTTTGCAAAAAATGGATGCAAATGAATCGGCGGCGGGACGGGGTTTCTACCCATGAAACATTCCGAGCGTTGCGATCAAAAACAGACGAACACGGCAACCCCAAATACACCCTTGATGACTTTCTGGAAACGCTCGACACCGACATGATGACCATCACCATTGAATTACGGAGAAAAATCGACAATGGCAATTGAAACAGATGATTTAAAGGCAAGCACCAGTGGGCAAGGATTCATTCCCCAACCTAAGCAAAAAAAGCAAGAGCCTCAATCCGGCGGTGCGATGGCAACAGTAGACGATCGCCTAACGGATAATTTGCGTCGTTCCGCTGGCAACGTTGAAAAGGTCGAAAGTGCAGCATTAGCCACTGCCATTAAGGATGAACAGTTGGCTGGTCAAAAAGAAGGTGTGACTTTGGCGATCGCCCATGAAGCTGGGGTAATGCAGGGTTTCGCTAGCGGTCGAACCGAAGCAACTTTGCAGCGTATGGCTGGCATGGGGAAAATTCGCGCTGGTGCATCCACAAAAGCCGCCGCCCAGTTGATCGAAGTCGAGGTGACTGAAGGCGACCCTTTGGCTCAATTGCAAGGGTTGAGCATGGACAAAACCGCGCTATCCTTGCCCTCGCTTTACTAAGTGACCAACAACAAGATCAGATCGACAAACTTATCCCTACGAAGGAAAACGACATGGACACCATTTTTTATATTGCAGTAGCTGGGGCGATCGCCGCATTCGCGTTTAGTTTCCCGGTGGGCATCCTTGCCGCCTCGGTGGTGGGCTTATGTTCAGACTAATTCCCCCACTAAAACCCGCAATCCGTTGGGTATGTGCATCTGTCTGTATCGGGGCGGGAGCGATCGCCCTTAGCTTTGGGGAAGCCAATATTGAAAGTATTGCTTCTCAAAAAATGACCGAATGGGTTGCCAACACTCACCCTGAAGACACCCTTGAGAACCGCAAGATGGGCGCATTTTTGCTAAATGAGTTCACCAATATCGGCAACCAAGGAATTTACTGGGGTGGTGTTGCAGGAATGTTTATTCTCGGCGGGTTTTTCATCTTCATTGATCAATCCCCCGTAACGACAGAAGAGAAAAAGCGACTCATCAAAAAACTTCAAGAAGAGGTCGATCACGAAGAAGTTTTTGCCCAGACATACGCGGCGTTAAAGGAGGTCAAAACCCATGATGATACCTGATGCTTATACCCCTGAAATTGAGACTGAAGATCGTCCCCAGGCGGATAATCCCAGCCCCCTCGCTTGGCTGTTGAACTTAAGCCGAAAGCAGCAATTGTTTGGGGCGATCGCCGTGGTGTCTGTTGGGTGGATCGCTTTTGGTGGGAAGGGTGAAGTGATTAGCAAAGTT
>Ga0129333_10004287_pt1 | contig 13351 bp, 10 predicted proteins | sample CPB6_08_DNA_FD_94474 | JGI IMG/M metagenome (GOLD analysis project Ga0129333, IMG submission 94474) | Freshwater to marine salinity gradient microbial communities from Chesapeake Bay, USA - CPBay_Sum_0.6_0.8_DNA | ecosystem: Environmental > Aquatic > Marine > Coastal | place: USA: Chesapeake... | reverse complement strand
ATAACCGCTGCTTACGCTTCTTTACTAACACTGTTGTATGTTTACTTAAGCATACGAATAATTAGCATTAGAAGAGGAAAAAAGATCTCTTTAGGTACTGGTGCTGATAAACAGCTTGAGAGAGCGATCAGAGTTCACTCAAATTTTGCTGAATATGTTCCTTTGTCACTACTTTTGATTTTAATGCTTGAACTTCAATCAGTAAATTATCTGATTGTTATATTTCTGGGATTATTGCTACTCGTTGGTAGATGTATTCATGCTTACGGAGTTTCTCAACAGCAAGAAGATTTCCGGTTGCGTGTATATGGCATGATACTCACCTTTATGACTCTAATATTTTCCTCTGTTATTAATCTAGGTTATTTTGCTCTTCACCTACTGGTAAAATCTTAGCATGTATATATCGTGTATTTTTAAGATTAAATAGATACTCCTTAACAAGACATAAATGAATTTTAATCATGGAGCTGATGAAACAAAGGCTTTTTTCAACCTGACGATTGAAAGTCACCAGGGATGATCATGAACTAATTACAAAATTGGATATGTTTGTCGATTTTTTAAAATGAAATTAAAAATATAGCATGCATGAAAAGGACTTCATCCATACTGAGCAAGCAGCTTTTCTAGTTCCTGAATACGCTCATCTTTAGCAAGCTCGGCTTTCATATATTCTGAAAAATCAGTGATGACTGTTACTGTTCCAATAAATTCACCTTCTTCAAATATTGGATTTGCTGAAATCAAACACCAAATGCCAGAACCATTTTTATGGCGTAACTGGAATTTATAACGCTCAGATTTACCGTTTGCTCTATCAGAGAATTTTTTAAAGGAAATTTTATTCCACTCAGGATCCGAAAAAGTGAACATGGATTTGCCAATCAGCTCTTCTTCAGAATAACCAATCATTTTTGTAACTGCAGAGTTGATAAAAGTTGTAACGCCATTCCGGTCAACAACCCAGATACCTTCAAGTGTAGCGTGGATAAAATTTTGAAAATGTTCTCCAGCTTTACGCAGCTGATCGTTATTTAGTAGTTTCTGTTCTGTAACATCTATGATTGCGCCATAAGCTCGAATCGGCATTTCATTATCGTTAAACTCGATATTACCTTGGTCTTTGACCCAACGTAGTTTTTTGTCATTCTCTCGATAGATTCTAAATTCCGACGAGTATTTACCGCCTCCATTAAGGGCAACTTTCATCGCTTCAGTTACACGAGAAACATCCTCTGGATGAATTAGCTTTAAAAAATCATCATACGCAATAGATTCTCTATTATTTCGACCCAGTATTTCATAATATTCAGCATTGAGAACGATTTGTTGTTGTGTAATATTCCAATCCCACATGCCAATTTTTGCTGCTTGTTGAATAAGTTCAAAACGCCCCACCAGAGTATTTAATTCTTTTTCCCTCCGTTTCCGTTCATTAATATCCTCTGTAGTCAACAAAATTCCACCAATCTCATGTTCATCTAAATACCATGGCAATACATGCCAACGCACCCATTGATGAACGCCCATTGGATATTCAACTTCTTCTTCATTCTTAATAACCGTCTCACCCCGCAAACCTGCTTCATGAGCTGCTATCCAATGATCTGGATGATTAGGAAAAACGTCATAATGAAGCTTTCCAATTATATCACTCTCTATTTGATATGTTTGCAGCCATGCTTTGCTTGCAGCGATATAACGCATACTGTTATCAAACATAGCGATAGCAAACATCGACTTTTCGACAAAATATATGAGAGGGTTCACCATCAAAATTACTCTCGTCTTATCGTTCAAAATATAAGTATGATTAAGTCAATTTTGGCGGACAGTTTATGCTTTCGTTATCCTTACACCTTCATGGCTTTTGACCTCTGAACTGACCAATCTTGATCGCAGAGCCATCCGTATTTTTCTACAAGGTCTTACATATAAGAACATAGCTTTAGATTAAGCATGACCCAAGTGGAGCTGGGAAACTTTTAAGAATCAAGAAGCAACACCATTGTAATCGGGCATACCAAGCGCCCTGGTCCAAGTTGTGGTATTTTTGCAACAGCTCTTTCATTTTGAAGCAATTGCCTAGTTTCGCCACAATTTAGCCCGTAGCCGGGATCATATTCTCTTCAACGCCTCCTTGGCGTTTCCTCCCAAGACTTGGACCGCTGGTTTCAGCGGTCCTTTTTTGTTTGAGATGGTCTTTCTTAGATAACTCCTCATGCCTAAAGGATGCATTCATGTCCTTAAGTATGGTGACGAGTGGTCAGCTAAAGCTGTATCATGAGCAGGAATGTCATAACACGGATACAATGCTACACTTCCTCACATTGCTGTCTCTTACATTTTGGTATGGCTTTCATATCTTAATGATATTCGTATTGTTGTTTATTATTATATTTCTTATACTTCTTTTGTTTAGATAGTTTTAAGAAGAAATCTGACGATGTTTATCTACAATTCAATAAAAATTATGTACAAATTTATACATAGCAATATTTTGTTGCTGGTAATATTTTCATACATTTTTGCAGCTCTAATGCCCGAAACTGGCTCGTTAATTAAGAACTATTCATTAGGCTCACTAGTAGTTTTTGAGCAGAGTGTTAACTGCTCCCTACCCGCTATCATGCTTGCAATCTTATTATTTAATGCAGGCTTAGGAATAAAATTAAACGATTTAAGAAATTTATACGAATATAAGAAACCACTTATAGTTGGCGTTATTGGGAATGCAGCCATTCCTCTTATTTTCTTATACTCACTCAGCTTGGTTACTAGATATTTGAGTGATCAACAAAGCTCACATGATATATTAGTCGGGGTAGCTGTAGTCGCATCTATGCCAATTGCGGGATCATCAACCGCATGGTCTAAAACAACTGGTGGCAATTTGGCTTTGAGCTTAGGGCTGGTACTACTAACAACTATCTTAAGCCCCATCCTAACACCTATTATACTCCATTCAGTTGGCTATCAGATATATGGTGATTATTCGGAGGAATTACATAACCTTGCAGGCGGTGCAGTTATCTCCTTTCTTATTGCTTGGGTAGTAATACCTTCAATTTTTGGCGTAGTAATTAGGCTGATTACTAAACATAGCTACTATGTTGTTGTTGATCCGTTTCTAAATCTCATCAATATTAGCATGCTACTTTTGATTATCTACTCAAATGCTTCTGTCTATCTTCCAAAACTAATTTCAAATCCTGATATCAAATTCATATCTCTGGCGTTGATCTCAGTCGCCACCCTTTGTTTTTCTATGTTTTTTGCTGGCTTCCAAATATCAAAATTATTCTCCTTGCCACGCCCAGAGACTGCATCTCTGACATTTGGCTTAGGAATGAATAATAATGGAGGAAGCCTGGTTTTAGCCTCCACGGGTTTGCATAGCCACCCTCGAGTGATGCTCCCAATTATGCTTTATATTCTTTTGCAACATCTTTCTGCTGCATACACAGATAGAATAATTTCAAATATGAAAAGATAATTTTTTACTTAGAGATTACTGATGCATTCTATTTTCTAAGTTTTCTCATCCCATTTGCATGGTCTTTTCTTATAGTGTGTAGCATCGCTATAATTATATTGAAGTTAATTCCCATGGCGTGTATTTAATGATTAAATCAAGCCTTCGAAGGAAATCAACATGAAGAAATTACTTGGCGCTCTTGCCTTAATACTCGGCACAATAAACTGTCAGCCCGTCTTTGCTGAATACACCTGTATGGGAACCTTCGTGAAGAAGTCCGATGAATATGAAAAAGGCTATAGAACGACAGTCTATGATTATTATTATAAAAATGGTGACTTGCTATATGGCATTCCAAAAACTGGTTACGTCGACGGTAAGCTGATCAAACTTGATAAAGACTGTGTTCTTCAGAAACTCGAGCGACGGATAGAACTTGAAACCGTTCAATAAATTGAATGAGACGAGTATTTTGAGCTATTGAGCGCAGCTTGCGCTCAAATCTGCTCTATTTTCAGGGAATTTTCTTATAAGAAATGTTAGAAAACTTACATTTTCTAATGATTATCCTACAAGCGCCTGGCTACATTCAGCCTGCTCCCCAAGCATCTCGAGGAAGTCCTTATACTTTGTTATGTTCTAGGTGGAATCATGAATAGTTTAATCAACTAAGCTTTCACGATAGCTCACGGAAATAGGAAATATATCCCTAGACCTAATTGGGTAATTCATAAAAAAATGGGCTGCCGTTTCCAGCAGCCCAGTTTGGGGAGGGTGAGCATGTTAGATGTTCTGGAGGAAACTCAGGTCTGCCGCAAAGCGAAATCCGCTGTTTAAAGGGTAGGGTGGTGGAGAGCGTGAAGCAGAAGCACACGCTCTCCAGAGCTAAGGGCAGCCAAGAGGGCTAACTCCAACTGCACATGTTGTTTGTCTAGGGTCAAACTACATTTAGCTGCTTTAATATGGGTCTTACATTGCTGCTGTGCAATATACGTTTAATAGTCAATTGACCCAAATATTGTGCAATCTACATTAAATATACTGATCGATAACGATATCATATCAATATATGTCATATTTTTATTACATTCTGCATGAAGTTATGCTCTTCTTCATCCAAAAACCTATCAAGACTTCGACTGTCTATTCGAGAATTAGTCTCGGTTCATGATAGGCATTTTTCCCAATAAATCCCAGATAAATAGAATAATTTCATACATCGTTGAAATTGGATCTGTTGTATTTTTACAACACAGCTGACTTTTGGTTTCTTAAGCCAGGATTTGCCACAATTTAGCCTGTAGCCGGGATCATGTTCACTTCAACGCCTCCTTGGCGTTTCCTCCCAAGACTTGGACCGCTGGTTTTCAGCGGTCCTTTTTTTTCAGAACCTTGTTCTTTGGCGGTATTTAACCATAGCTTGGGACAGCATGTGTATCGGCGGCGTAATTGCACAGTTAATAAGTTATCAAAACATCCAATGAGAGTAATAATGTCTGAAAAAGAACGATATGACGATCCAAGAGCGACAGAGTTGAGGGTTACTAAAAATTCTAGCTCGTCTCCAGGTAATAATCGTCGTGAATTTATTCATATATCTACTCTCCTTGGAACGGCAGCTGTTTTTGGTGAAGTAGCAGAGCCATCAAAAGCGGAAGCTCGTAACATTGTGAATAAGAAGAATGTACGAAAAATAGCTCTTGAGGAACACTTTAATTCTCCAAGTTGCGCACAGTATCTAAAGAGCGTGGATGATCTATTTGATCCAGAAATATTAGCTAATATATCCGATCTTCTAGTGGAATTTGATGAAAAACGTATTGGAAAAATGGATGCAGCAGGGATCAGCATAGCTGTCTTATCCCAGACATCTCCGGGCATACAGCAGGAAACAGATTCTCAAAAAGCTACGCTTGCAGCGAAACTAACTAATGACTTCTTAGCATCAAACATGAAACGTCATCCTGAAAGATTTCGGGGATTTGCATGTATCGCACTACAAGACCCAAAGAGTGCCGTAGCAGAACTTGAGCGCTGCATTAATGAGCTTGGTTTTGTTGGCGTATTAGTAAATGGTCATACCAGAGGCCACTATCTAGATGAACCAGCCTACGATATATTCTGGAAAACTCTAGTTAAACTTGGAGTGCCACTTTATCTCCATCCAACTAGTACATTTGACCAACCAGATATGTTCAAAGGAGCCCCAGGCTTAGATGGTGCTTTCTGGAGTTGGACCTGTGAAACTGGAAGCCACGCATTGCGCTTGGCTGTTAGTGGTATTTTTGAACGATATCCTTCTGCTCGTGTTATACTTGGGCATATGGGTGAGACGCTACCCTTTCAATTTTGGCGCTTTAATAGTCGTTCCGCAGTTCGGCCTAGGAACCAGCAACTACCAAAAAAGCCTTCAGAAATAATAAAGCAAAACTTTTTAATCACTACCTCAGGCGTTTGTTCTGACGCAGCGCTACTTTGTAGCTTAGCTGAATTGGGAGAGGATTCCGTGATGTTTGCTACAGATTATCCTTATGAAGACGTATTGATTGCTGGAGATTGGATTAACTCGGCACCAATTACTGATGAAGTACGACGTAAAGTCTGTTGGGATAATGCTTCTCGTCTTTTAAAAATAGAATAGGATTTAGCTGAATTAAAAATTTGCAGTTGTCTTAATCATACACACCGTCTGACCTGACAGACCCCTACAAGCCCAGCCACTTTCTCTGTCTTTGTAATTTCTGCTTTTGCTGTGTGGGTTTCAGCTGGTGTTGCATTAGCCATCGCCATACCAATGGCTGCAAAGAATGTTACGCCAAGAAGGGCACCAAGAAGCTTAATCATCGGGCTAGTGGTCATTGCTGTCTTCCTCTTCAGTGTTAAGCAATGACGAAAAGATAGCTGCCAGTTAGCTAGTGGAATGTGCGCTGGAGCATGTCCTGACGCTTAAAATGCAGTCCCTAGCCATCTACAGAAACAAATAGCTGAGTATTGTAAGCGAACTCGGCTAGAAAGCAGCTCAAAAGGACTGCTCGACAAAATCAATTCTCGTAACTTATTGGAAAGATGGCGAAAAATACACATCTTCTGATAAAAAGACGATTACAGGCCTATTACAGACATTTTCTGTATGCCTATATAACTGTTTATAAACGATAAACAGTAGCTCTGTTCTTTGGTAAGAGTGCGATGTTACTCCTTGTATATCTTTTGGCAGCTTTTACGCTCAATAATCACATGAAGCCTCATAGCCCGCATAAAGTCGTTAAGTAATTAATCCGGGTTACTGAAATTATTCTTTTTAAAAGATACGAAACTCAACTTTCCATTTTGTCACTTGAGTCACCTTCATTTATAAATATTGATAATAATAGACTGAGTTTTTATCTCTTTACGAAAACGAACCAGAGCATCAATAATAACCGATTGTAACATCGGATTACAAAAGAAATAAAAAGAATTTGTTGATTAAAACTAAAAGATCAGCACAAAATATAAATTCTACTGCTAAAAAACAATTTACGAAGATAATAACATACTGTTGTCGATTACTCAAATGCATAAATATAGCTTCAATATAACAACATACTCATAAAATTAGATGATAGGAATAACATTTCTCCATCCTTTACTAGTATGATCACTTTTGTATTAGTCTTTTTATCAACTATAGCTTGCATAATTAGGCAATATTTCCTACCAGAACATCATTTAAGTGAACACTCAAAATCAATCATAAAAGTCTCATGAAGTGTAGTCATAGGTCTTGCAGCACTAACACTAGGACTTCTAATCGCTACGACGAAAGAACCATTTGATATGAAAGGGGCTGAACCTAGATCGAGTGCTTTAAAATTATTGTTATTAATAGATTACTGCTTAAATATGGCTAAAAATCCTATGAGTCTAATAATACTCTAAAGTCTGCGGCCATAAATGGTAAAAAAATTTTAGACAGACCAATTCAGAAGGTATAGATCCTAAAATACTAAGGGGAGAAAGCATTGATATTTTTTGAATAAACTACTTGAACTCCCAGAAGAGACAACGCAGGAAAAATAGATAAAAAACACTGTTCTGTCCCTCTAGAATGACATGGCCATATCTCGATGGAAAATATATGAAAATTCATCCGCAGCAGTTTCTCCTCTTTTCTTATTCACATTGATATTCGGGCTAATGACCGTCTTTTAAGTCTTGGCCTAATAGCTCCACCTAATTTGGTAGTTATAGCTGCTTTGTTGGTGGCTGATGTGTCAATACAGCCTCAATCTTGTTGACGCTTGAATTAGATCGGCTCTATGGAGGCTTAGTTCATATTTCAACAGAACCTCTTAAAATGGCTCTAGAGCAATTTCAGTTTGTTGACACAAATAACACGCCTAAAATTGAATGAACCGAGACTGAGTTAATTAATTAAGATAATCGAAGAGACATTTAAACATTTAGAAATATATTTATCTTTACGCAAATAGCCCCTAGAATATCATTACTATAAGGCCGCCTTGAGTTCTCTCTTATGTTGTTTATAGATATACGTCACTTAATTACAATCAATCGAGGCAAGTATGAATAATTTTTTTAAAATTCTGTCAATTATATTAACAGTATTACTAATTATTGCCGCTGCGTTATATTTTAACAACGCCATTATTTCCTGGCTCTACCGTCCTACTGATAATCTAAGCGTTATTGCCGTTGTTTCTATTGTGGCAGCATTCGCGCTAGTTATAATAATGAATAAATTAAATAATATATACGAAGTTATTCTCCATATAAACTTTGGTGAAGAAGAGGGAGAGGAGGAAGAGGATGAAGAATATTAGTATAGGGGAAAAATTCACTATACATAGTCTTTATCTGGGTAATTTGTTAGAATTTCATAAACATCTTTTTCAATGACCGTTGTTAAAGCATCTAATGGCAAATCATTCGTATCAGTGCCAAAAGGGTTTTCAACTTCTTCCGCTAAAGTCTCCAAACTTGCAAGAATATAAAACATAAAGCCCGACATTAGAGCAGTCCAATAACCAAATTCTGGAGCGAAAACAAATGGCATGCTTACGATATAAGCAAAGACGAATTTTTTAATAAAAACATGATATGAAAATGGTATTGGTGTATTTTTGATTCTTTCACATGAACCACAAATGTCAGATAGTGCAGTTAATTCGTCATTTATTGTTAAAAATTGCACTTCAGTTATATATCCCCGCCTATTAAGTTCCATTATGTCATTAATTAATAGATTTACTGCGTAGCTCGGCGGATGACGAACTTTAAAAGTAGACTGATTTATATGCCCACGTAGGTGATTTTTCAAAACTATAGAAAAATTAAATATATCATATGCTATTTTTTCCCTTATATGACGATCAACATCGCAATATGAATTTAATTTAAGAGAAAGATTTCTTGAAGTATTGACAAGAGATCCCCAAAGCCGTCGTCCCTCCCACCAACGATCATATGCGGTATTTGTTCTAAATACTAATAGAAGAGATATCACAAATCCAAACAAATTATGGACTGTAGCTGTATATTTCAGATGTCCAGGCATAAGGACTGTGTCGAAATAAACCACAGCAATCGAAAAGGCAACTACTATAGATATATTTGGCAATAAGGTTCTTAACGTATCACCGCCTTGGAATTTGAAAATTAATTTCCACCAAGATTTTGTGTTATAACTAATCATAAAAATCCTGTTTAATTGTATTATATTAGACTGCCTGAGATTTTCAAATTCTATACATTAGATTTAATTTCATCAAGTTTCTCTTATATGTTATAATCTGACTATTCTACCGGTAGGTTGACAACAAAATTGCCGTCAACATCAACATAATGTCTTTATACTAAAATCAGACTCATCATTACTATCAAAATTACAAATGGAAATAATGCTACATAATACTGGTTAGAATCAATTTTATTGATCAATTTAGAATTATCTATGATTATATTTTGATTGGAAATAGAATATTCACTATCTCTATTCTCCGATATCTGATTGTCTATCTCTTTTATAGAGATCCAGGCGAGCAGATTATGAATCGCTTTGTGAAGAAGCGGATCCGGGAAACTCTGTGTTAACACCTTTTCAAGATCTCTCAAGGCACCGTAAAATTGACCAGATCCAACATAGGCTGCAGCCCTACCATAATAGGGCAATATGCCACCATATCGCTTATCGATAGCTTTACCAAAATCTGAAATCGCATATTCGTAATCATTTAAAAAAAGCCATGCTCCACCACGTTTTATAAAATATTTTGGATCAGGTTTCCTGCCTCTAAGAAACGTTGAACAAGCTGAAATAGTATCATGTATCCTGAGGTTATAATCAAAGCAATCAAGCCGCCAGGTCTCTAATTTTGCAGCGGACGCTTCCTCTATCTGGACACACATTGAGACTACTATCAAACATCGTAATAGAAATATTTTATAAAACAAAGTGCTCATCTCAGCTTATCCCAACTAAACAATATTTTAATTGAAAGAGATAAATACATTTTTAGTTCAAGGGCGCCATTCTTTTTATTGAGGCGGTCTCAAGGATCTAACGCAACGAGAGCGAAAAACGCTTCATTCGGCGTCCTGTAGTCTAATACACGCCTCGGACGACCATTCAAGCGATCTTGTGCAAGTTTAATGCTCTGCGGTGTTACCTCATCGAAGGTCGTTCCTTTTGGAAAATATTGCCTAATTAAGCCATTCGTATTTTCATTTGTTCCACGCTCCCAAGGCGATGCAGGATCCGCAAAATAGACCTTCATCCCCGTTGAGATTGTAAAGGCTTTTTGCTGGCTCATTTCCTTGCCCTGATCATAGGTAAGAGACCGAGCTAAATGTCTTGGAAGCTTGGTCAGCGCTTTCGCATAGGCCTTGCGAACTGTCTCAGCATCTTTGGCGATAAGCGGGATCAGCATTGTGTAGCGCGTTGTGCGTTCGACGAGAGTTCCTAGGGAGTTTCTTTTATATTTTCCCAAGATCAAGTCGCCCTCCCAATGGCCAGGCACCGTTCGATCCGCCACTTCTTCGGGACGCTCCTCAGTGGAGAGCATATCCACGATTTTTCTTGCGTGTTCTGCCGTTTCTCCAGTCTTACTCTTTCGCTTATGGCGATACTTATGTTCCTGGCGTAGCCCCTTGATTAAAGTGGCCTTCAGTTCGCCGCGCGGCAGCACATAGATGTATTGGTAGATCGTTTCGCCAGGGATGCGCATACTCATATGGTGAGCATAATCTAAGCGTAGACGCCTGGCGATCTCGTCAGGAGACCACTGTCTTTTCAGGCCACGATGGACATAACCAGCAAGCCTTTTATTTTGAAAGAGTTTGCGTTTACCGCCCCGCCTTCGGCCCATAAGCTTGAGGGCCTTTCGCTGAGCTGAACAGCACCGGTAAGCATAGCGGCCATAGTTATTCTTTACTTCACGGGAGACGGTCGACGTAGGTCGACCAATCTGTCGTGCTATCTCAGCATATGAAAGATTAGCCGAAAGGCCTCGACTAATAGCTTCTCTACCCTCAATACTGAGGCGGGTGTAATGTTTCTGTTCCATGCGGAGCCCATGTTAGCTCCGTTGCATTAGATCCCTGAGACCGCCTTCTAAATACTATGGAATTTTTGATAGTCTACTTTCAAGCTCTTCTATTTTTTTTTGCCACATATCACTAATATTTTTCTGGCTTAACATCCAATTTGTTAATTCACTTGGATTTAATTTTAATTCCATTTCTTGCTTTCGCGCTTCATGCAACAAGATAACTCCTTTTGCAGCGCTAATTTCTGAGATTATTCTTTTACGCTCTAGATCATTAGATTGTGTTATAAATCTTGAATAATCATGTAAAAATTTAAAATAAATGACTATACCTAAACAGGCGATGACAATACCTTGGGCAAATTCTCCTGACAGAAGAAGCCCAATTCCAAATGAAAAAACAATAACAGAATATATAGAGGAAGGCTCTTGATTAACTGAGTCGCGGTTTTCACTTTTATATATCATATAATTTACTATCCTTAATCATAACCTATTAGGCTGATCATTACCAATCATTACGACAATACCATCTTCTCTTTAGACAAATCATCAATGTATAAGAGATGATTCATCATGAAATATATATTTCTTCACAATTGCATTTACATTCTTTGTTGCTTTTTAGTCAATATAGCATACCTATTTTTATATTCATTTAATTTTCTGAATTGATCTTTCTTCAATGTTTTGTTATTTTTTTAATAGATCCCTAGATTAGCCAATTAGATCATCATATTGCTCAATGAATCTTCTAATACGAATCATTTTGTATAATCATTGAGCGAATTTAAAATCAAAGCCTAGAAACCTACGACGAGCATGAGATATAGTGCAATCTGCTAATTTCTATCTTTAGAATATATACAGATTTGAGACTCTACTATCATATGTCTTGAAGTTTTTTTATGCCAAATTTTCGTAATTTCAAGAAATTCAATTCTTAATTGGCTGACATTGAAGCTGTGAATTTTGCTATTTTCGACGCTAACTCATATATTTTTTATGATTTTCCCTACCCACTATCTTTCCAGATAAATGGGTAAATTAAACATTAGAAACGACTTTGCATTCTAATTGCAGAAATCGTCTCAATTGGTCGGTTTGCAACCCAAGGCGAAATTATTTGTAAGTCAGCAGACAAATAGCTAAATCTATTCAAGGCAATGTTGTAAAAAGCCTCCACACCACTCTCGCTGCGACGAGGATCATTTATTTGTTGCAAACTAGTCAAAAGTTGCTGACTAACGCCGAAATGGTAAAAGCCAATTCCCCAGCGATCCTCTTCTCTGGATAGCATGAGATTATTTCCTGCTAGTCCAGAAAACATACTCCATTTTATTGGAGTCGGATTACCATCGGAAATCGTATAGAGAGCAAATAGTCCCCAACTTTTTTCTGGGTCTACTGTGCTCTGGTAAATATTCTGCGTCATTAAATAAGAAGCGAAGTAATATCCATTCTTTGTCATTGAACCATTTATGGACCTAATATTCCCATTGAATTCATTTACACTACTTAAATTAATTCCATTAGCGTTACTGTATGCTCCTCTGAATGTATGACTCCCATTCAGATCCAACATTTTTGAATTTACTTTTACTCCTGCGCCAAATGCAACGCCAACTTCAAAGGGTCTTTGTATCACTCTCGGACTTTGCGCACTTCTAGGATCTACCAGATAAAAATCAAATTCATAGGGCTCATACTTTAATTCTACCTGACCGCCGAGACTATACGGCGGCGACAGCACAACTCGATCACCAGGACCGCCCATCGCCGATGTGTAAGCTACACCTGTTGATGGTAAGGCAAAGGCTCTGTTCATAAACGTATTTAGCCCGCCTCCACCAATAAGAGGGGTTTTGGAAGCCATTGTTAAGAGATTAAATTTACCAACAGAAATAGAAAGATTTTCATCGATCTTCTGGCTGGCGACTAAGGATAGGGCTGAATGATACCCCCCTTCTCTTAAATAAGCCTGAGCAGTATTAACGGCGAGTAATGCATCATCTTGTCTATTTACATCTAGCCCAAATTAATGCTCGTATTGCGTTTCTAAAGTAAACCCGCGTAGCACACCAAATTTAGCAGGCTCAATTTTCAAAAAACCATCCGTTTTACCACCATATCGCGAGATGCCTTCATTATCTCCCGCTATTATTCCTTGATAGATTTGAGTCACCCATACTTCTGACGAAATGCCATATTTTTCTAAATTGGCTTTAGTCAATTTAGAAATATCTTCATAATGCCTTGGTTCTATTGCGTCATTTACTTTTTGTACATGACTTTCCTGAGCGATACATGTTACCGCATT
>Ga0129333_10004286_pt1 | contig 13352 bp, 7 predicted proteins | sample CPB6_08_DNA_FD_94474 | JGI IMG/M metagenome (GOLD analysis project Ga0129333, IMG submission 94474) | Freshwater to marine salinity gradient microbial communities from Chesapeake Bay, USA - CPBay_Sum_0.6_0.8_DNA | ecosystem: Environmental > Aquatic > Marine > Coastal | place: USA: Chesapeake Bay... | reverse complement strand
CTTGTGTATCTGTATCGTATGTCATTAGTCAGCAGTTGTCAAGGGTAAATTTTGAAATAATTTCCGGGTGGGGGAATAGTGCTAATGGCAGTCGATAGGATAGAATAGTGTAGAAATTTCCATATTGTTTGTTGTACTCCCTAGGTTGCCCTTCCTTATGGTTTTGTTATGGGGCTTGACTTTCCCTTAAGAGTATGAGATTATCTTTCAATAAAGACAGGTATGTAAAATATGTTTCCAGCAATTTCTAAAAAGCAATTGAGCGAAGGGGAAATTATTCCTTATGCGATCGCATCCCAGTTACCTCCTAAGACAGGAGGATTTATTATCATCACACCCGTTTCTTGGGAGAATGTAGATGTTTTTAGAGAAAAGATAACCTTGGCTACCATAGGAGAAGTAGAGGTAATCAAAAAGCCATTGTTACCCAATGGCTACGAGATGACGACAACCCATTCGGAATTAGATCTACTGGTAAGTATCTATGACGGGCGCAAAAACTACACACCAGAGTACGTCCAGAAAGCATTTGCCGACGTAGTATTTTTAGTTAAAAAAGGCTTTGTTAATAGAGAGGTCTTTGATTACGTCTCTATTGGCGATATTTCTTTTCTGGCAGATGATAGTAATCCTAATATCTGTAACTATTTCGATTGGTGCGATCGCGAAGCGCTGCCGCAATAATGATAGGATAGAATATCAGATAAATTTCCATATTGTTTGTTGTACTCCCTAGGTTGCCCTTCCCTAGGGTTTTGTTATGGGTGCGTAGGTGCGATTTCATGGCAAAAGAGCGCCATCACAGGTATAATGCCAGAGTAAATCTATATTTTCTCATTCCCTAGGTGCTGCCTTTACCTAGGGTTTTGTTATGGGTGCGGAGGTGCATCCTATGTTGACAAAACAGACCGCACGATATACTGATAACGAACACTATCACGTCGTTGGTAATAAGCCTTGGGTGTAACCTCCTAGGGCTTTTCTGTATATTTTAATGGAAAATGCTATAATACCTATTAAATAAGCGCTCACATTTTCCCTGTAAGCGCCTTAGTAAAATGATAACTAATCATTAGTATGAACATGATAACAGTTTTTCAGTTTGAGTCGCAAGATGTCCGCTTTATTGATGGCAAGCCCGTGGCAAACGATGTAGCACGGGTCTTAGGGTACAAAAGTCCCGCTGATACTGTCAGACAGAAAGTTGATGCTGAATATAAAGGGGTCTATAAAATATCGACCCCTGGCGGAATCCAGCCTGTGACTGTATTAGAGGAGCCTGGAATTTATCAACTTGTTTTTGGTTCAAAATTATCTAGTGCCAAAAAATTTCAGCGGTGGGTTTTTGAAGAGGTTCTCCCCAGTATCCGCAAAACCGGATCTTATGGTACTCCCAGACCCCTCGCAGCTTACAGCGAACGAGTTCAAATGATGTACGAGTCAGCACGGCACATACCCGATGGTTACTGGTGCGTTCTACATGAGTCAGCCTACCTTCTAATTATCGTCGAAAACAAGTACGGAGCTTCAATCAACAAAGCAGACCTCCTGGACGGGTCAATTGGTAAGCGGTGGTCAAGTTATCGCAAGGGTAAGGACTGGGCTGGCGATCGCATCGAGTTTGTTTACGCATTCCCAGATGGTCGGGTTTGCCGTCCGTGGTGCTATCGAAATCAGGAGTTACTAGAGTTTCGGGACTGGATACGGAATGAATATTCAAACCTATATCTGCATGAGTATCTGTTGAGTAAGTACGGTAGTGCGATTAGTGCGATCGCTGGTTAGTTGCTGTTAACCCTAGGTCTTGTTATATGGTGGTGGGATGCTAGAATAAAGAGGTAAACCATTAAAGCACACAGGTTTGCACGTCAGCGAGATTACCCTAGGGTTTGTTCCCTAGGGTTTTGTTGTGGGTGGTTGACAAGTTTTTTGAAATTTTCTATGATGAAAGGATAATCTCAAATCCTTATTAGGGTTTGCAACAACCAGCCTTGACCTTTACTGGGGTTTGCAAAACAAAGAATAAGCAACGACCCCTACTGGGGTTTGTAATTGTAGATGTAAATGAATAGATAGGCAGTCCCGGTGGCTTCCAACCGAATCTACTGGGAGAAGGAGAGGGGTGATTAAGTTCATCCCTCTTTTTTTTGATTGCTACTTGTGTTATTTTAAATCTTGTGATAATTTAAAGTGTGTAGATGTAAATGAATAAAGCAAATGATTCAAACCCTTGTAAAACCAGTGCGATCGCAGTTACAGATAAGTAACTGTCGGGACGTATCTATTCCAGTTGCACAGGCAGATATACCTTCTCACCATGACAACTTGCTGCGTGGTTTGATTAAGTCCAATTTCATCAAGCATGGATTGGACATAGACTACAAGATTTCCGGTGTGGTTGGGTTACTGAATAAGCATGACCAGTCTATTAACCCTGGAAGATTGAGGACTATGGATAAGTCCAGGATTGTGATCCGCCTTGCATCTGATGAACACGCTAACCAAGTAGCAGAACTGTTTAGCGCTCGCAAATTGGGGCTGGGTATAGATTCTATTACCACCGGTGCGGCTGAGATTTATTCACTTAATCCTTGCAGTAAGCTGTACAGCTATTGCTTCTTCACCAAGCGGATAACTGACTCTGTGGAGATGCACCAGTATTTGACTAACAAGCTATGCCAAATGGGTGTAGAAGCCCGTGTAGATATCATTCAACCCCGCGTAGTAGTTATTAACCAAGGTAAAATACTCCGTGGTTTCTCTGTACTTCTATCAGGGCTAACAGATGAGGACTCCCTGTACATCCAGTCGATTGTAGATAACTCTTTTGGAGGTAAGGGGCATTATGGCTGTAGCTTCTGGAAGCATGGTAAATAATCCTGTGGTCATTCGGGTTGCCGTCCCTGAATGTACTCTCAGAAATAACCGGACTAACCAAAATATTGTCACCAACACCGTTCCTGAGCCGTGGCGAGTTTACAACCTTTTACTGTCTATATTCGGTGAAACTGACAAGACTAAATATATAGGTAATGAGGTTGCGATCGCGGTTCTAAAACCAGGTCAAGTCTCTAAGGTTCTCCGTAAAATCAGAAAGCACAAAGCTAGTGGCGATAATTCACCGGAAAATTCATCACCGGAATACCAGGAGGTTCTCACTGGGTTAGAGTTTCTGGTTGCTGTCAAAGGCAATTCAGCATCATTGGTTGCAAGTGCGATCGCGCATCCTGAAACGGTTGATCGGTTTGGTGTTCTGCATTTTGGGGAAAGCCGAGATATTGTCAATGAGGTAAGCCTGGCTTCCCTGGATGATTACCCTGAAACCCGATGGTTGGTCAAAGACGCTGATGGGGATTACTCGTTACCTCACTGGATAGACCATAGCCATAAGTCGTCTAATTTCACCTACCATGACAACTACTCCCTAACTGAACCATCATCCCAGCCGCCTAGTGAAGCTTGGGTTGCGATCGCACCTATGCCAACTAGACCTATTGCTGATATTTCCGATGGCAAGTTCTCTTACAATCTGTCAGGTTATGACACGGTACTAAGGACTGGAGTAGCAGGGTTAGCGATCGCGGTTACTCGGTTTGCTAAGACTCACCCCGGTACTTGCCAAATACTGGAGTTGTCAACTAAGCAGTTTAGCTTTCAGGTACTCATCCCCCTGGATAAATTTCTGGATGAACTGTACGCCTACACATTCAGTATAGACAAGCATGGATTGATTGATTTTATTCCATTGAATGCTGATAATTCCGAAGGTTTCTTGGTTAAATCTGTTATCCATGATGTTTACACCAATACATTTGTACAGCACAACACCTCAAAAAAAATGGGGGATAAACAAACCGAGTATATCCCCGTAGATCAGGATTCTGAAAAGAAAGTCCAGATCAATTATCGTGCCATCAAATCCTACAAGCCCCAATCTTACCCTAAAATCTTGACTGGGAGCAACGCTTTAATTTCTGTTACGAGTGCCGAATACCCCGGAGCAACGATTAAGCATGGGCTAAATCCATCTGGGGTGCTGCGGTTGTCTAAACAAGATGCGATCGCTCTTAGCTTCGCTCCGTTGGCTTGTGAGTACAGGAAAATTAAGGTAAATGGGTCTAACGCCTATGGCTTAATTTTCCCTGATTATAGGGACATAGCAGGGGCTGTAAACACTATCGGTACTGCTAATTATTGGGAGTCACTAACCTACAAACAGATGACGGTGACATCCACCAATGAAGCTGGTCTAGGGTTCTTCCTTAACCAAAAAGTTAACCAGCTTAAGTACCGTTCTCAGGTTGAAAGTTGCTTGGTATTTAGTTACGGTTCCGTAGCCTGGAATGGTCAGCAAAAGGTAGTTATTGATGAGAAGAGGTTCAACCTTAATGAGTGTGATATTGAGTCTATCCAGACCGTCTGTAGTTATCTAGGTAACACCTACGCCAAAGTGCCGGCTAAAGGCAAAGAGCAAGAATATCACTTCCTTTCATCTAACCCTATTCGGTCGTTATTTATTGATAACATATGTGACCACAGATTCATCTGCGATCGCATTCTTGACCATCCAGAGATTACGGAAAAGGCTCAATATTTTGGCTTACAAATCTTTGCAGTATTAGGGGAATACATGAAGAAAAATAGCTTATCAATGGCTAAAATGTCAGAGTTTAGAGAAGGGGTCAAACAGGCTCTGTACTCATACCGAATTAAGACTTTTAAGGAAAGTAAAAACAGAGGTAATCTGTCTAATTTTGACAATGTACGTAACGATATCAGGTATGGTTTACGCCGTGTCTCTTCCTTAGAACAGTTTGAAAGTTTCCTAATAGAGAACAAACATCTTGCCTTGATTCTTGACCGTATGCCATGGGGTGATTGGCAATCTGAAATCATCTCTGAAGACTATTGGCATAGTTACATGACCTTGCTGTATATGTGCGTTGTTGGTTACAGCAATGACGTGTTTTTTGCTCAACACAAAGAGATTAAACCTGGTAATGCGATCGCGGATGATGAAGACTCAGAAGACGATGAATTAGACTTTGCAACCCTTAACTTAGACTAGGAGATAACTATCATGAAACTCAAAAACATTTACGCAACCATTGTTACCCCTGTAGACATTGCCTCTAACAACCGTGGCGAGTCAAATGGCAATATAGCTACCATGCAAAAAGTCAAGATTAATGGCAAGGAATATACTCGCGTATCAGGTGAAGCCATTAGGCTAAATATTGTCAAGAATGTTATGGATTTAGGATTGGATGAAACTAATCGAGAATGGTCCGATGGTTGCAGTCAGTGGAAAGACCATAGAAACCCGGAAAAATACTTTGATGATGATGTCATGGGATTTTTAACCGCTGAGGCTGCCAAGGCTGAAACAGACGCTGATAGTAAGGGAACCAAGAAGAGTAAGCGTGGTGAATCTGTAGCCAAGAAAGGTTGCCTGGAAATTAGCGCGGCTTACTCCACAACTCCCTTCGCTAACGACAGCACCTTTAACGCCACTAGCGCCAAAAAGGTAGACAGCAAGGGTAATTCTAATAAGACATCCCTCTACGGAACTGAGATTCATGGCACTAGCTACCAGTGGGGTTTTGCCCTGAATCCCAACGGATTAGTCAAGAGCGATCGCGCAGTCATCACCCTCAAAGCTATTCAGCAGTTAAGCTCCGTAGCAGGTAACCATAGCCGCTACAAGTTTGATTTTGCCCCTAACCTAGTGGCACTGCGATTAACCTATGACTTATCCCCAAGAATCCTGAAGATTTTTGACTGTGAAGATCCTCTGGATGTCCGCGCTCAAAAGCTGATTAAGTACGTCCGGTATGGCGAAATTGCAGCTAATGAGTTATACGTCGGCGGTGAGCTAAATGACGACGACATGGCAGAATTGAAAGCGTTAGGAGTCAACTGCTACCCAGTCCCCCGAATGGCGTTTAAGGCTGTAGAAGAGGCTTTCGCTAAAAACTGACGGGTCAAAGCTCGGAAATAGTGCGATCGCGGGAAAATCTCTAAAAGCTATATGCAGCAAGAGTTTTGAAGATTACCCGGCGATCGTCCCCCGTCAGTGTTGATTTACAAGGGTTTTAGCGATTTTGATGGAATTTTTACCTGGTTTTTTCAGAGTTTTTATGCTAATATTTAGTCAGCCGCCAAACCGAACCATGAAAACTAAATATATCAAGGGTTCTGGAAGCCAGGGATTCAGACAGCCAAGACCTCTTTAGGGGTTTGCAACTACTATCTAGTGGTTCACCTGGTAAGTCACTTGGTGATTCAGACAGCCAAGACCTCTTTAGGGGTTTGCAACAATAGCAGTGGTATAATTCTTGGTATGTCGGATCTAAGATTCAGACAGCCAAGACCTCTTTAGGGGTTTGCAACGTGGCGTGGGAGGGCGTTTAATTGGTCAATTTGCTTGGGATTCAGACAGCCAAGACCTCTTTAGGGGTTTGCAACTTTGTATATCAGCATTTGAGTAACTTATGTTTACACCAGATTCAGACAGCCAAGACCTCTTTAGGGGTTTGCAACAATCGACTTTGATTAGTGCGATCGCTCGGAACCGATTCAGACAGCCAAGACCTCTTTAGGGGTTTGCAACAGGAAGCCAAGGCAGAGGCGCGGGGGATGGGCTTGCTGGATTCAGACAGCCAAGACCTCTTTAGGGGTTTGCAACTGATGACCTTAAGCCTGGCGATCGCGTCTATAGCGTTCATCAGATTCAGACAGCCAAGACCTCTTTAGGGGTTTGCAACCCACTAGTCTGAACAGTCTAGATAGTCAAGACGACGACGATTCAGACAGCCAAGACCTCTTTAGGGGTTTGCAACGACAATGACTACTAAAGACCTAGCAGAATCTCTCAACGATTCAGACAGCCAAGACCTCTTTAGGGGTTTGCAACTGAGTAGCAAATGGTGGGAGTCTTTCTTGTCAACCGATTCAGACAGCCAAGACCTCTTTAGGGGTTTGCAACAAGCGAATTGCTTGATATTCCGCAGTCAAAGATTAAAAGATTCAGACAGCCAAGACCTCTTTAGGGGTTTGCAACTAGAATCGGGAACTAGAGAACATTCAATCCACAAGATTCAGACAGCCAAGACCTCTTTAGGGGTTTGCAACAGCTTAGGTCATAGCAGTGTCGCGACTACCTCAAGATGATTCAGACAGCCAAGACCTCTTTAGGGGTTTGCAACACATTTCTTCTGACATATATTTTAGTTCAGACTCTTTGATTCAGACAGCCAAGACCTCTTTAGGGGTTTGCAACGTTCTCCATGTGAACCACCAAGTGAACCACCACAGGATTCAGACAGCCAAGACCTCTTTAGGGGTTTGCAACTTGTCATGGTAGCCTCACAATGCTCCCCGGTTCTGGGATTCAGACAGCCAAGACCTCTTTAGGGGTTTGCAACAGTCACTCATCTGGTTATCGCTTGCGAAAGCCTTAAGATTCAGACAGCCAAGACCTCTTTAGGGGTTTGCAACCCGCCCCATTCCCCGTTTTAGGGGATATGATTTAGAGGATTCAGACAGCCAAGACCTCTTTAGGGGTTTGCAACATTCAAATTATCCGGGCTGGCAGGAAATCAGATCCGCCGATTCAGACAGCCAAGACCTCTTTAGGGGTTTGCAACTGCAGCTTTAGTGCGATCGCACCCAACACCTACAACAATGTTAAAAACCAATAAGATATTAGCAAAAACAGAGAACCAAGAAGACCTAATTTCCCACAGCGTCAAAGGGAAAATAGTTCTCGACATCTTAGAAGAATTGGGCATATTCGACTCAATTATTCAAGCATTTAAACTAGAATGGACTGCTGGGTACTTAGCATTAACAAGCAAAATAGCTATACTATGCCATGACATAGGTAAAGCTAATTCCCATATGCAAGCTACCCTTGGGAATGAGACTGATCGATCATCCAGAACAAAGCATATAGTCCGGCATGAAATAGTCAGCATACTGTTTTTGTTGATAAATAAGCTGGCTTTAACTCATCCTAGCTACGACTTCAAAGCAGTAGTATTGGCTGTTTTAAACCACCATTTAAAGTCTCGCCACGAAGTAAGAACCGAACCTACTGAAGAGGACATGGTTTTGTATTTTGACCATCCATATATGCACAAATTTGTTCAATGTGTGTGCCGACAAATAAACATTATCCCCAACTTAGATCAGGTCAAAAAATACAAGCAACTAAGCAAATCTGATTGGGATAAATTTGTCTATAAAACAATACCTAATTTGGCACAACCCAATAATACCGCCTACTCCATAACCAGAGCATTGGTAATATTTGCTGACTCGATCGCCTCATGTAAACTGACTGCTCCCAAACAAAAAGAATGGGTAAGGTTGGCACTTAAAACCAACACATTAACCCCACAGGACTTAAACCGAATTACCCAATACAAACTAGCAGGTAAACCACTCTATAAGCACCAGGAAGATGTGTGTAATGTCAAAACCAGGGTAACTATAGCTGAGTGTGGTACAGGGTCAGGAAAGACCATCACAGCATTACAGTGGGCTAAATCTCAGGGTATACCTAAACTGTTTTTCCTGTTGCCACAGCGATCGCTCGCAACATCCATGTTTCAGGAATTAGACCTACTAAATCAGTTAGCAGGTGGCAAGTCGGGCTTAGTCCACTCCACTGCTGACTTAGACATGGAACGGATTTTGAGCAACCAGGATGATGATAAGGACGATGAAGATAAGACGTTATTTTTACAAGGGTTAGACCTGATTCAAACTGGTTTTGTCTGTGCAACAGCCCATACACTATTGGGCTTTCTGCAAAACAACCGCATGGGGACGATCGCTATTCCCGCGATCGCAATGGGTGGTTTTGTATTCGATGAAGCCCATGCCGGCGGTGGGGAATTATTTCAACACATCCTCAAGTTCATTGCCACTGTTAACAGACCAGTGCTGATTATGTCTGCAACCTTGACCGATGAGCAAAAAGCGGATATATGCAAAGCAGCCAATGGAGATGTCACATTTGTCAAGGGAGACTCCACTAGGGAGCAAACGCCTAGATATCGCTTGCACTTTGTGGAAAACAAAGACCTTGAACAGTTGGCAATTAATTACGCCAACCAAGGGAAAAAGGTTCTGTGGGTATGCAATACCGTCTCCAAGACCCAATCTCTTTACTGTGCGATCGCACCTGAGTTTACCAACACTCATATCAACCACTCTCGGTTTACTCCAGATGACCGCGTAGTTAAAACCAGTAGGATGATTGAGGCATTCAGATCTGACAGTCCAGTGATTGCGATCGCTAGTCAGGTAGCGGAGATGTCTTTGGATATTTCAGCCAATACCTTGTTTACTGAGGAATGCCCATTCTGGGCTTTTATCCAAAGGATAGGACGGGCGGCGAGGTACGGTGGGATAGCTGACATCTATATCTACGACGGGAATCATATTCCCTACAAACAGGAGGATGTAGCCAACTGGATACAGGCAATTAAACACCTGGATGGTCAGGTAGTTAGTCAGGCAGACCTAGCAGCGATCGCGCTAACCATCCCCAACCCACAGGAGCAAGATGATGTTACCTATGGTTTCATTGATGAATCAGGGTCAGTTACTACCACCAAACGGGCGATCGCTAACTACAACTCTGTTTCTGTCGTCCCGGATAAATTCTTGAGTCAAGTTTCTGAGATTAACAACAAGAATCTAAGACGGTATGCGATCGCGGTTCCGGCTCACAATAAGCTGTTTACCCAGATTGGCAAGACCTACTTCTACCACGCTCATTACAAGTCTCGTGGAAAGGTGGTTGAGATGGCTTATGATAATCAAATAGGTTTAATCCAGGAAGACAAGGACTATGACGCTATTATCATCTAGCCAACTAAAACTGACGGGTCGAAGCTCGGAAATGGGGCAATTGAGGGAAAACAGCTAAAGGCTTTATACAGCAAGAGTTTTGAAGATTACCCGGCGATCGTCCCCCGTCAGTGTTGATTTATAAAGGTTTCAGCCATTTCGATGGAATTTTTAACTAGTTTTTTCAGGGATTTTATGCTAATATTTAGTCAGCCGCCAAACCGAACCATGAAAACTAAATATATTAAGGGTTCTGGAATCCAGGGATTCATTAGGCTTTGACCTCTTTAGGGGTTTGCAACAGCGATCGCCTTAACCGCGTAGCCAGATGGGGAAGATTCATTAGGCTTTGACCTCTTTAGGGGTTTGCAACGTAACAGAGGTGGTAACACGCCGGAACCCGCTCCCGATTCATTAGGCTTTGACCTCTTTAGGGGTTTGCAACCTTTCGTCTGTGCGTTCGGGTGGCGTTCGGGTCTGCGGATTCATTAGGCTTTGACCTCTTTAGGGGTTTGCAACTCTTTATGATACTCCTAACATATTTACTGACTACTTGACTGATTCATTAGGCTTTGACCTCTTTAGGGGTTTGCAACCTTTTTTATAGTAATCAGTGCTGACTAATTCTGTGTAAGATTCATTAGGCTTTGACCTCTTTAGGGGTTTGCAACCAACTTCTACAGGGAGATATCTCTTTTCTAGTTGCCAGATTCATTAGGCTTTGACCTCTTTAGGGGTTTGCAACAAACTGAAAGGTTTTTTATGTAGTCGCACTCGTCCTCATCAAGATTCATTAGGCTTTGACCTCTTTAGGGGTTTGCAACAGCGATCGCACAGAATGGATTAATTCAACATTGGGATTCATTAGGCTTTGACCTCTTTAGGGGTTTGCAACCGCGCTAACAGCAAGCTATTGCCAGAGTTAATGAAGATTCATTAGGCTTTGACCTCTTTAGGGGTTTGCAACTGCGATCGCACCCAATCCCCCCCCATAGGCAGTTACGATTCATTAGGCTTTGACCTCTTTAGGGGTTTGCAACAGTGGTGGTAACACTGGTTAACTCCGAATACCCAAGATTCATTAGGCTTTGACCTCTTTAGGGGTTTGCAACCCATAGGCTTGCAGTTGGTGGCATTACCAATTGCAGGATTCATTAGGCTTTGACCTCTTTAGGGGTTTGCAACCAAAAGCATTTTTTCAGGTGATAGCGACCTGGAACGATTCATTAGGCTTTGACCTCTTTAGGGGTTTGCAACAACGCTACAAAAAAGACAAATCGGGGAAATATCTAAGATTCATTAGGCTTTGACCTCTTTAGGGGTTTGCAACAGTCCTAGGTTGTGCATGTAACTGATTAGGGATTTTAGATTCAGACAGCCAAGACCTCTTTAGGGGTTTGCAACGGAATATCTATCAAGTTTTCTTGATCGAATTTTTCCAAGATTCAGACAGCCAAGACCTCTTTAGAGGTTTGCAACGAACATAGGGATACCATATCGCGATCAAAATATTCCGAGATTCAGACAGCCAAGACCTCTTTAGGGGTTTGCAACAAATTGGTTAGATAGGACAACCGCCGAATTGGTTCGATTCAGACAGCCAAGACCTCTTTAGGGGTTTGCAACGGCGATCGCAGCAGCGTTTAACTTAACAAGAAACTCAGAGATTCAGACAGCCAAGACCTCTTTAGGGGTTTGCAACTAACCACATCCCTAAGAGAATTTCCTCAGAATAGGACTGATTCAGACAGCCAAGACCTCTTTAGGGGTTTGCAACTTTTTTATTAATCTCAGCTTCATTACTTGACCCTGAGATTCAGACAGCCAAGACCTCTTTAGGGGTTTGCAACTTTCGGACGTGCCATATTATTTTCCCTATAATCGTATTGATTCAGACAGCCAAGACCTCTTTAGGGGTTTGCAACTATTCCCCCCAGCAAAACCAAATATTCTTAGTGGAGGAGATTCAGACAGCCAAGACCTCTTTAGGGGTTTGCAACTAGACCCCGTGTAGGGTTGGTGTAGACCCTGTGTAGGATTCAGACAGCCAAGACCTCTTTAGGGGTTTGCAACCATCGTTAGCAAGAATCTCTTCTAGCTTGGATGATTGATTCAGACAGCCAAGACCTCTTTAGGGGTTTGCAACGGGATGGAATTTTGACCCTGGCAACAGCGATAACCCAAGATTCAGACAGCCAAGACCTCTTTAGGGGTTTGCAACTCTGGGAATTGGGAGCGATCGCACAGCATCCCCCCGATTCAGACAGCCAAGACCTCTTTAGGGGTTTGCAACGGGTCAACTTGACCATCTGTTGTGCGATCGCACCCCACAACACCAGTGGACTAACTGCGATCGCACTAAATGTTAATACTTAATTATTGACGATATTGATTGTACAGATAGGTAGGAGTAAAGCAATGCGCGATGATTTGACAAGTGATAATAGTTGGTTGCTAGAGCATATTTTAGAGTTAGCTAAAACATCTATTAGCAAAAAGAAAATTGCTGATATACTTAGAACCGTAGTAAAAGATAACGCTCCTATTCTTGACGGTATTTATGCCACGTTACTAGATGGCGCTATAGAACAACTAGATTTCTATGGTATGGCTGAGATGTTGTTTAAAATAAAACACGATCATCCACAGGAAAAACCTATAGATGAACCCACGCTAGATTTTGATACAGAATATCAAGTTAATTATGAATCGATATTTACAAATATTCCAGACAACTTCCCTGGGTCACCTATAACCAAACGAAAGCTTTGTGACTTCCTTCAAGTTAGCGAGCGAACGGTTTATAACTATCAAGAAATAGCCAGCGCTTACTGTGACGATTATCTAGCCGATTTCCCTGTAGTTGACAATGAGTACGTTACATCAGTGCCGTTAAGTGAGTATCAGGCTTTGGTTTTGATGAATATCCACCAATTTATGAGTTATTTCAAGAATAGCAGACTGCTTAAGGATAGATTAGAGAACGATCACAGGATACGATCAGCATGGAGTAAAGCTGCTTTTTTGTTAAAATTCCCTGAATATTGCAGCATCCAAAATTAAGCCACACCGCGCCTAATTTACGATAAAAGCCCAAACCTAACGCTTGGGCTTTTACACTGATTACAGGAGATTATAAGTGCATCATCAATGCTTTTTATTCGTCTTTACTTGCCAGTGATACTTGCTTCAATATCGCACCCCACAACCCCATCGCCCACCCCAGAAATCGATTTGCGATAACCCACTAGCTCCGCACCAACTCCCACCCCAGCTTATGTAGCTTCTGAAACGTTGCCCACCCTTTGGAATGCTGAGAATCATAGTCCGCGATCGCATACCGAGACCCACGATAATGCACCCATGGTTCCCCCGGCGATGCCTGGATAAACAGCACTTTTTCACCATCCGGGGTCAGCGATCGCCATTGCATTTTGCCCATAAAAAGCACCAAAGCCTACTGACTATAGCTTAACTCAAAGGCGCTG
>Ga0129333_10004285_pt1 | contig 13357 bp, 9 predicted proteins | sample CPB6_08_DNA_FD_94474 | JGI IMG/M metagenome (GOLD analysis project Ga0129333, IMG submission 94474) | Freshwater to marine salinity gradient microbial communities from Chesapeake Bay, USA - CPBay_Sum_0.6_0.8_DNA | ecosystem: Environmental > Aquatic > Marine > Coastal | place: USA: Chesapeake Bay... | reverse complement strand
GTCGAGGGTATCATGCAGGTGCCGATCAACCACCAGGTCGGCCTGACGTTCGCCGCCACCCTGCGTTCCTTCCTCCGACAGGACCCCGACACCATCATGGTGGGCGAGATCCGCGACCTTGAGACCGCGCAGATCGCCGTGCAGGCCTCCCTCACCGGCCACGTCGTGCTCTCGACGCTCCACACCAACGACGCCCCCGGGGCCGTCACGCGCCTGATCGACATGGGCCTCGAGCCCTTCCTCATCTCGGCCTCGGTCGAGGGCGTGCTCGCCCAGCGCCTGCTCCGCCGCATCTGCAAGTCCTGCCGGACCGCCTTCGAGCCGGACAAGGACACCGTCCGCCTCCTCGAGGTCGACCCGATTGAGATCGCGAACAAGCAGTTCTTCTTCGGCAAGGGCTGCCCCGAGTGCAACAAGTCGGGATACAAGGGCCGCCAGGGCCTCTTCGAGCTCATGGTCGTGAGCGACCCGCTGCGCGAGCTCATCACCCAGCGCGCGCCCACCCTGGTGCTGAAGCAGAAGTCCATCGAGCTCGGCATGCGGCCCCTCCGTGATGACGGCCTTCGTGCAATCTTCGATGGACAGACCACCATTGAGGAGGTCCTCAAGTACACCTAATTCCCCTTAACCCCAACACCCCACAACGATGCCCGAGTTCAAATACACCGCGATTGACCGCAACGGACAGCAGGCTTCCGGCAAGGTCGACGCTGCCAGCGCCGACGAGGCCCGCAAGAAGCTCATGGCCAAGGGACTGATGGTCACCGCCCTGACCAGCGATGCGGGGGGCGCGGCCAAGCCTGCCGCCACCCCGGGGCAGTCCGGTGCGAAGAAGGGCTTCTCGTTCGGAGGCGGCGGCAAGGTCACCGAGGTCGAGGTCACCACGATGGCACGCCAGCTCGCCACGCTGCTCATGGCCGGCCTGCCGTTGCTCCGCGCACTCGAGCTTATCCACAAGCAGGAGCGCAATCCCGCCTTCAAGACCGTGCTCGGGGCGATTACCGAGAGCGTCTCGCAGGGTAACAACTTCTCCGAGGCCCTCGCCGCCCATCCCAAAGTCTTCGACCGGCTCTTTGTCAATATGGTGAAGGCAGGTGAGGCGGGCGGCGTGCTCGACAAGGTGCTCGCCCGCTTGGCCGGCTTCCGCGAGAAGGCCCAGCGCATCCAGAAGAAGGTGAAGTCCGCGATGGTCTACCCCGCGGTCGTCATGTCCGTCGCCATCATCATCGTCATCGTGCTCCTGGTGAAGGTGGTGCCCGCCTTCCAGAATCTCCTCGCAGCCCAGAAGATGGCGCTGCCCGCCCTGACGCAGTTCGTCGTCTCCATCTCCTCCTTCCTCCAGAACTGGATGCTACCCTCCGAGCTGAGCCTGGTCGGCCTGCTCCGCCCGGTGATCGCCTACGGCGCCTTCTTCGGCATCTTCACCGGGGCGAAGCTCTGGCTCGCGACCGAGCGCGGCAAGGAGATCTTCGATCGCATCCTCTTCAAGTTCCCGAAGGTCGGACCCTTCGTCCAGATCGTCACGGTCTCGCGCTTCGCGCGCACCTTCGGCACCCTGATGGCGTCGGGCGTGCCCATCCTCCAGTCGATCAACATCACGCGCGACACGCTCTCCAACGTCGTCATTGCCAGCGCGCTCGAGCGGGTGCATGACCGCGTGCGCGACGGTGAGCCGCTCTCCGTTCCCCTCGAGCAGTCCGGCGTCTTCCCGCAGATGGTCACCTCGATGATCCAAGTGGGTGAGGAGACCGGGCAGCTTCCCGAGATGCTCAACCGCGTGGCGGACATCTATGACGAGGAGGTCGACAACGCGGTCGGCTCACTTACTTCGATCATCGAGCCGGTGCTCATTGTCTTCCTCGCCGTGGTCGTCGGCACCATCGTTCTCGCGATGTTCCTGCCGCTCATCGCGATGATCCAGAAGATGACCGGCGGCTGAGAGCGCCCAGTCTACCCGGCCAAAAAGGAGGCGGGTTGCGTACCCCTACGCAACCCGCCTTTGTTTTCTACTTTATCTTACTTACCCCATCTCCCGTAGGAGAAGTGAGTTAAAGGATGGGGATAACCTGACCGAAATCAAGCACCGGGTGGCCTCTGGCGCATCTATTTGGCACACAGCGAGTTCCAAATCGGCTTCCGTTGGGTGCAGGGGCAGGATTTGAACCTGCGACCTTCAGGTTATGAGCCTGACGAGCTAACCGGGCTGCTCCACCCTGCAATACAACGGAAGGTCATCAGAACAAGCCCCGCCCCGCCCCGCAAGTGATTTCTTCGGCCAGCTGCGGACGCTCAGAGGAAGCCGAGCTCGCGGTAGGGTGTCTTGCCCAGGACCTTGGCGGGATCGGCCTGGAGGAAGTTGTGGAGGACGGTCGAGTAGACCTGGCGGAAGTCGGTGCTGAACGTGATGTCCTCGTTGGGCTTGATCGAGAGGTCGGGCGCCGTGCCGTTGACCGCCTGCTTGATGCCGCTGTGCATGACGAAGAGCGGCGCGGAGGTGCCGTGGTCGGTGCCCGCCGTGGAATTCTCCGAGGGTCGGCGTCCGAACTCCGAGAAGGTCATGGTGAGCACCTGACGGTCGAGGCGCTTCTGTTCGAGGTCCGACTGGAAGGCGTGGAGCGCCTCGCTGAGCTCGGAGAGAAGCTGGGCGTGCCGGTTGACCTGGTTGGCGTGGGTGTCGAAGCCGCCATGGGTTGCGTAGTAGACGCGGGTCTCGAGGCCGGCGGAGATGAGGGCGGCGATGCGCTGGAGGGACTGTCCGATGCCGGTGCCAGGGTAGGCGACCGAGGGCTTGTAGTTGGCGATGATCTCGCCGACGCGGCTCTCGGTGAGCAGCGCGTCCATCAGGGTGTGACGGAGGTAGTGGGAGTTGTCGGCCGGGTCATTGGCATCCCCGACCACGATGGGTGCCTCGTTGAGATCCATCAGCAGCTCGGTCTCGTCCTTGCGGTCGCCGCTCGACTTGGCGCTACGGTTCGCCTTGCGGCCGCCGCGGCCGCCGCCCATCCCGAAGATGTTGTGGGGCTTGTCGGACTGGAAGGTCTGGGGCATGACATCGCCCCCGTGGATGGCGAGCGGGTCCTTGCCCTGGCCGTCGCAGCAGGCGTCGAAGTAGCGTCCGACCCAGCCGTTGTAGGCGCTCTTGTCGCTGTCGGAGGCGGTCTCCCAGATCTCGGTCGAGCGGAAGTGCGAGCGGTTGGGGTTGGGGTAGCCGACGTTCTGCACCACCGCCATCTTCCCCTCCTTGATCATCCGGGCCATCTTGCCCATGCCGGGATTGAGCGCGAGCTGGTCGTTGATGGTGTGGAGCCCGGCGGTCTTGCGCAGACCGATGGTCGGCCTCAGGCGGTGGTAGTTGTCGTCCTCGTGCTGCACGACGGTGTTCAAACCATCGTTGCCACCAGCGAGTTGGACGAGCACGAGGATCTGCCGGTCTTTCTCGGCCTTCGGCGCCTCGGCCATGACCGAGTTGACAAGGAAGGAGGGGGCGAAACCCGCGAAGGCAATTAGACCGAGGCCACCGCTGGCACTCTGGAGGAATTCGCGCCGGGTCTTGGGTTGGAAGCGTAGGCTCATGGTCGTGGGTTCAGGAGAGTTGGTAGAGGGGTGACTGCAGGATGGCGGTCACCGCCTCCTCGATGCTGCGGATGCGCTTCATGCCCTCGGGCTGGATGTGCTCCTCAAGCACCTTGCGGTACTCGGGCGAGACGGGCACAGGCAGGAAGTAGTTGCAGAGGTGCACGACAATCTCCGCGTTCGTGCGGTTCTTCGCGAGGAACTCCAACCGGTCGGGCGTGACCCACGGTTGGCCCCGTCCAGCGGCGCGGGCTTCCTTCAGTGCCTTAAGGTCGTCGGCGTTCAGCTTCTCATCGGGCACCGCATTGAAGAGCCCGCGGGCCACGGCGCGTCGGGCCGCCAGCGAGGAGGTGCTGATCCAGTTGCGGCCGTAGATCCAGCCGCGCACGTTGGGCGGGTTGAAGAAAGGTTGTCCCATCGCGCGCAGGTTGTTGTAGACCGGGCCGGGGTAGGGGATGACATCGATGCCGAGGTCCTGGCAGAGGCCGAGGTAGTAGGCGATCGGCGCCTTGATCAGCGTGCCGCGGAACTTCGGGTGGTAGAAGATCTCGGAGCAGAAGAGGATGCGCGGCAACTCGCTGATTCGGAGACCGGAGGCTCGCCAAATCCGGCCGAAGGCGACGGCGTACTCGCGGGGCAGGCCCTCCGCGGCGAGGTAGAACTTGATCAGTTCCTGCGGCGCGTAGGCGGCCGCGGCGGGTTGGGCGATGGTCAGGTCGATGAGCTCGTCCGGACCAAACTTGCCGCGCTTGCCGAAGATGACCTTCTCGCCCTGGTCATGGTTGCGGGCCTCGACCGAGTAGACCCCGTTGCGCACCGTGGCGCCGGTCAGCGCGCGCGCGGCCTCCTTGACGTCCTGCTCGGTGTAGTTGCCCTCGCCGAGACAGAAGAGCTCGAAGAGCTCGCGGGCGAAGTTCTCGTTCGGGCGACCCTTGGAGTTCTGGTTGGCGTCGAGGAACTGGAACATCGCCGGATGCTTCATCACGGCGCGGGTCAGGCTCGCGTAGTCGGAGGCGATGTGACGACGCAGCGTGGCCTGGTAGTCGAACAGTTGGTCCGACCGCTTGATCTTCTCGGCGGTGATGACGAAGATATCCTGCAGGTACTGGACGAACTTCTCCTGCGCGGAGTGCTCCGGTCGGCGGGCGAACTCGAGCCAGGAGACTCCATAGTCCTGGATTGCGGCCTCGTTCTTGCGACGCAGCTCCTTGAGGAACTCCTTCCGCTCCTCGGGGGTCAGGGCCTTGAGCTTCCCCCGGATCTCCTCGCTCTCCTCGCTGAGGTTCTCGAGCTTTCGCGGCATCGGCAGCGCGCGGACGGTGGCGAAGGCGCGGCGGACAGTCATCTCGGGACCCTCCCTCAGGGCCAGCGCGGTCGCGGCCGGGGTTGCGCTGTAGCCGAGTCGCCGGAGCAGGTGCTTGGCGCACCCCTCGTCCCAACGTCGGGTGTCGAAGGCCAGCCAGGCTCGCTCGGGGGCGGGCAGGGGGAGCGTTTGGCTCATGGGGATATCCTCATTAGGACAAACACCGCTTTCGGGCGCGAGTTCGCTTTGCCGCGCTTAATTCGGGTTGAACGCCCACCTCACCCGGCTAGGGTATTGTGCCTCCCCGATGACCCAGTCCCCCGCCGATGGTCCGGACTCCGTCCCTCCGCCTCCGCCTCCGTCAGGCGCCGGGTCGCCGGGTGTCGTCACTCCCGACCCCCGCTTGGTCGGCCAGGAAACGACCTTGGACAGGTACAAGCGCAGTTTCTGGGCCCGGCTGGGCGGAGAAGGCCTGGCGGTGTCCCTGGTCATCCATCTGCTCGCCCTCCTGATTTTCGGTCTCTGGGTGGTCTCGGTGGTGACCGACACGGCCAAGGTTGATCCCGATACCTTCGCCACCGGCGCCGGTGGCGGCGCCGCAGGTGACATGGCCAAGATCTACGAGCACAAGGTCACGCCCAAGAACGCCCGCAACCTGGCCAAGAACACGAATCGCATCAGCTCGAAGAGCTCCACCTCGGCCATCGCCCTGCCGGACCTGCCTGCGACATCCGTCTCGTCGATGGTCAGCGGCATGTCGGCGGGCGGCGCCTCCAAGGGGTTCGGTGGCGGCTCGGGTGGCGGCATTGGTTCCGGCAAGGGTGTCGGCGTCGGCAATGGCCGCAACTTCGTCGGTCGTCCCGTGATGGGAGCCAAAATCTTCGCCCAGAAAATCGCCGTGTACCTCGATGGCTCCGGGTCGATGCGTTCCTATCTCCCTCGCGTGGAGGAGGAGATCCGCAAGCAATTCCCCGAAGCCGACATCTACCGCTACAACGGTGCTTGGACCTACGTCGAGGACGGCGATGTCGTGGGCGGCCGCAAGTCCAAGGGTAATGAGGGCGTCGGTCCTCCCCAGGATCCCTCCTCCTGCGACAACGATCCCAAGAAATTCACCACCGACGCCAAGTCCATCTTCCGTAAGTACGATGACAATTTCCGACGCGGTTCAGTCGGTGCGTGGATCGATGTGATGTGTCGGGAGAAGTACGACGCGCTTGTCATCTTCTCCGACTTCCAGGACGGTGTGACACAGTTCAGGAAGGGCGAGATGATCTATTCCGATGGGCTGCGTCAGCAGGTCAACACGCGCAAGAAGAACGATGAGCGTTGGGAGTCCGACTGGCTCTCCATCTTCGGCCGGGGGCGCGACGGCGGTGGTCCCAAGCTCTATTGCTTCTCCACCGAGCAGGAGCCGCAGCCATTGCTTTCCCAATGCGTCAAGGCTTCGGGTGGTGACACCAAGATGGTGACGTGGCTGAAAATTCCCGGTGGCCAGCCTCCGGCTGATCCCAGTGCCGGACAGTCAGCTGGACAGACCGTGGTGCCCACGACCACGACTCAGCCCTACCGCCCTCCGCGCTGAGCCGCGGTTGGTTGTTTCTGCGTGGGCCAAGGTCCTCAGCGCGGTTCAGTTGAACGCGCGCTCTGTCGAGGTCGAATGGCTGCATGGACATCCCATTCGTGCGCAGGGGCCAGGGGCTCGGCCCATGGGTTGCCACGCTCCTGAGCCATGTCGGCCTGGTCGTGTTGGCGCTGGCTTGGGTCATTGTGCGTTACCAGCCCGCCTCGCCGCCGAGCGAACCCGACTGCTTTGCCGTCCCCGCGGGTGGCGCGAGTCCTTCCGCCTCCGTTTCGGTTCAGCGCGAACGTCCTCGTTCCGTGCCCGTGGTCCGCATCACCTCGAGGAGCAGCGAGTCGACCTTGGCCTTGCCTGCGCCAACAGATCTCAGCCTCGGACAGACGATGGCTCTTCATGGAAAGACGGGCGCGCTTGGCTCGGGCAGTCTGGGTGGCGCCGGTACCGGCATAGCCGGCCTCCGACCAGGTTTGGTCGGGTCTGGCGTCGGCAGGGCTGGGCGACCTGTGATGGGGGCGAGCATCGTCGCGCGCCGTCTCGCAGTCTACCTCGATTGCTCGGGCTCGATGCGTCCTTACCTCGATCGCGTCGAGACCGAAATCCGTAGGCAGTTTCCCGATGCGGATGTCTTCCGATTCGATGGTGCGCGTGTCGTCGTTATTGATGGCGAGGTGGCTGATGGCCGTGGTTTTGACGGGCACTTTGGGACGGCACATCCGGGCCAGAGCGACCCCGCTGCCCTGACCGCCCAGGGGCGCCGGCTGCTTGGCCGCATCGCGAAGCGCTGTGAGTCAGGCTCGCTTGGCGCATGGATCGACTGGTTGCTGCCCGAGGATTACGACGGCCTGGTTGTCTTCTCTGATTTCCAAGACGGCGTGCGCCAGTATCGTCGTCCAAAGACGGGCTCGCCCGAGCTCATCTATGCCGATGGCAAACGACGGCAGGTGGATGTCCGCAGGGAGGCCGAGGCTCGCTGGGAGAAAGCTTGGCTGGGGCGCTTCTCGGAGGCTGCCAAGGGTCGGGGACCTCGGCTTTACCTCTTTTCCATCGAGGTCGAGCCCCAACCCCTCCTGCGGCAATGTGCGGTTGCCTCCGGCGGCGGTGTGACGATGGTGGAGTGGCTGCGGAGTCGCCCTCCGCGCTGAGACCCACGATGCGCCCCCACAAAGCCCAGTTCACCGCCGCCTTCGCCGACACCGACGCGGCGGGCATCGTGCACTTCTCCACCGTCTTCCGCTGGGTTGAGGGTGCCGAGGAGGGTCTCTTTGCCGAGCTTGGCCTGCCTTTCCTCGCCCGTGATGGCGCCGCCCTCCGCGGCTTCCCGCGCGTGCGGGTCGAGTGCGACTACCTGGCGCCCGTCCATCGCGGCGACCAAGTGACGTTGGCGCTGCACCCGACGGAGATTGGCGACAAGCGCATCGTCTGGGCCTTCGAGGCCGCGGTCGCTGGCAAGGCCGTCGCCCGCGGCGCTCTCACCACTGTCTATGCCTGGCGCGAGGGCGAGGGGCCGATGCAGGCCGCGCTCGTGCCGCTTTCGATCAAGCAGGCGCTCGAGCAGCGCTTTAAGGAATGATGGGAGTCGGGCGCAGCTGGATTCCGACCACCCTGGTCTTCGCCCTGGCCGTGGGGTGCCTTGGGATCGTCTTGTGGCTGGCTCACGGGGGCATCCCCTCCCGACCTCTCCATGCCGATGAGGCGGGGCAATGGTCCCTCATGGTCGAGGGTGGTCCGCATAGCGCGACACAGGATCAATTCCACGGTCCTGCCCTCGGCTTGCTCGCTCGGGCTGGATTCAGCGTTGTCGGTATCAATCCCGCGGACGCCTCCGAGTCCGCACTGCGTGCCGTGCCGCTCCTCTTCGCCGTCACCTTGCTGCTATCCTCGTTCGTGCGTCGACATCGCTCCTCGGCGCTGCTCGGCGTGTTGGCCATCGCGCCCTGTGCGCGGTTCATCCAGGAGCCGATCCTAGCTGTGTCCTTGGTCTGGGTGGCTCTCTTTTGGCTAAGGGAGGACGAGGTCGAGGCCGGGCATCTCTGGCGATTGCGCCTCTTTGCCGGTCTCGCCGCCGGCCTTGCGCTCGCCTGCAAGGTCACCGCTGCCCTTTACCTCGGTGTGGCCGCAGCATCCTATCTCTGGCTCCGGCGCGGTGAGCGCTCGCGGGGTGGACTCGTCGTCTTCTGGACCTCAGCCGCTTTCTCCTGGGCCTGCTGGCAAAGCACGTTCTTCACCGATCTGCCGGCACTGGGAACCTGGTGGACGCAGCTCGCCCGTGCGTTCGGAGTCGCGGCAGGCGTGACCCAGGAGCGACTAACACTTGTCACGGTCTGGCCTTGGTTCATCTCGGTGTTGCTCCTTGCGGCCGCGGCTTACGGACGTTGGCGACGCCGTGCGGAAACGCCCCTCGGTCGGCACAGGTTGGACCCGCTCCTGCTCGCGGCATCGGTCGTCCTGCTCCTGCATCTCGCTCTGCCTTACAAGACCCCTTGGTTGCTGATGACCGTCGACATGCTCGTGCTGCTCGTGCTCTTGCCCGAGTTGCTGGTCGACGATCTTTTCCGCGGACTGGATGAGGGTGCCTGGCGTGTGCTGCGGGCCCTTCTTCTGGTCGTACTTCTGGTTGGCGTCGTGCGCTGGGTCTCGGCTCAGCGATACGCCTATGTTGAGACTTCGCCGGCTGTGCCTGCCGTCGCCCGGGTCATCCGGGAGGCCAGCCGAGACGCGTCCCTCGTTGTGCAGGTGAGCGGGGTTAACTGCTGGCCGATACCCTATTACCTGCGGGGTCTGCGCGTGGGGTATGGCGACTTCGAGGGAGCGGCGAACGCAGATATCCGCTGGGTCGAGTCAGTCGGCCCCGAGGCTCCCATGGCTCCAGGCAGCCGGGCCATACCTGTCGAGGTGCGCCCGGGAGAGCTCTGGTGGGTGCTTGTGCGTGATCCGCTGGCCGGACGCATCGAGACGGCCCTTGGCCGGCGCTGAGGCTTAGGAGCCGGTCTCCGTGGAGAGCTTGGCGGACTTGAGGCTCTCGCGGATGTCCCTTAGGAGGCTCTCGCGACCCTCGGAGAAGAGGAACCGGTCGGAGGCGATGCGCTCGTAGGCCTTGCCGAGGATGTCCTGCGGGGGGCGGCGCGTGTCCATCAGCCGGCGCAGGTAGACCTCGAGGTCGTCGGACATCTCCTCGTTCTCGACCTTCATCTTCACGATCTGGAGGAGGAGGGCCTGGTTGTTCTCGTGGCGCAGGTGGGCGGCGACCAAGGTGTTGTTCGCCTCTTGGAAGCGGCGAGCCTGCACCAGCTTGCGGCCAATCGCAACGAGCAGCTGGGGCGGGGCATTGCGGGTGTCCATGACCTTCTTGAGGTTGATTGCCCCGATATCGGGCTGTCCATCGGCATAGTAGGCGATGGTGCGCAGCGCATCGAAGGTCACGCGCATCTCAGCGAACCACTGGTCCTTGGCGTTGCGCTGGAAGAGCTCGTCGACGATGGCGATGGCCTCCTTGTTCTTGCCCCCGCTGGCTAGCGTCTCGACGTGCGTGAGGAGGAACTTGGGGCGGCTCGGGAAGCGGCTGTCGGTCGCGTGCTTCAGCAGGCGTGCGCTGAGGGCGGCGTCGGCGTTATCGTTGGCGTACTGTCCGAGTTCGAGCAAGGCGGCCTCGTTTGTCGTGAAGTCGGCCAGTATCTTCTCAATCTGCCCGTTCCGCTTCTCGCGGTTCTCGTCGCCCGGCAGCAGGTAGAGCATCTGGACGCGCGGGGAGAATGCGTTGGGGTCGCGAATGACGAGGAGGCTCAGGCAGTCCTTGGCGGCGTCGAGATCGCCATTTTCCTTGTACCAGCGCGCAAGCATGGCGCGGAGGTTGTCCGAGCTGGGGAAGCTCTTCACCGCGTCGGCGAGGCGCTCGATGGCGGCCTTGCGGTCGCCGCGCTCCCAGGAGATCTGACAGAGCAGGGTGTAGCCCTCGAGGGTCAGGTCGAGGCGTCGCTTGCGCAGGAAGTCCGATGCAATCTCGAAGTTGCCGCGGAGGAAGTTCGCCTGGGCGAAGGCCACGCGGAGGTCCGCCTGGATGCCCTCATCGACCTCGGGGTCGTCCATGTACGTTTCCGCGCACTTGATGATGCGCCGGTCCTGGTCGAAGAGGAAGCAGCGGCGCAGGTAACTCCGGAAGTGATCGCGGTCCTTCTTGGCGTGGATGAGCGACTGCTCGAGGATGGTGTAGGCGTCCTCGGTGCGGCCGAAGGCGAAGTAAAGGTCGGAGCAAAGGCGCTGTCCCTCAAGGTTGGCTCGGGAGAGTCCGGCGCCAGTCCCGATGTACTTGGCGAACTCGCCGTAATCCTCGCGCTTGAGGGCCTCCTTGGCCAGGTTGATGTAGTGGTCACCCTTCGACCGTAGGTGGTCCTGCTTCGCATCGCTGCTGATGAAGTAGAGGAACATGTTTGACCACTGCGTGCCCTCAATCCCGCGCATGTACCGCTCGCGGAAGTAAAGGAGGGATGACAGGGACAGGTAAAGGAAGAGAACCGCGCCCACGCCGATTTTCCATATGCGGGACCAGTCGGCGTGGTAGCGCACGCCCTGCTCGCCGAGGTCCTCGACGGTGAATGTGCCGAAAAGGATGCGTCGGGCGCTGCGATACCCGTAGGAATAGACGTAACGTGTGTCCTCGGACATGCCCTATCCTTTGCGAGGGCAGGCCCGGTGGGCAAGTGCAAGAAGCCCGCTTAGCGGCTCCCGATGAGCAGATAGCCTCCGACCGCCAGCAGGTAAGCCCCGAAAGCGCGCCGGAGCAGCTGGTCCTCGGCGGCGAACGCGAGGTGCGTCCCCAGCCAGACGCCGGCTAGGCAGGTGCTTGCGACCAACCCCACGACGCGCCAGTCAATCTCGATGCCTGGCTGTTGGTGGTAGCGCCAGGCGCCTAGGAGAGCCATGGGTACCATCACGGTGTAGGCCACCCCTTGGGCGGCGGTCTGGCTGAGATTGCAGAGCCAGAGGAGGGCCGGTGTGATGACTACACCGGCGCCGATGCCGAAAAGGCCGCTGACAGTACCGGCGACGAGTCCCAGGGCGAGCAGCAGGAGTGTCTGGTTCATGCCAGGAGACTGGCATGGGACGGGCGGGCTTGCCAATCCCTCACTCGGCGAGTTGCCGTCGCAGTGCCTCAGCCGTGCTTGCTGGCGACAGGCAAGTCCGACCCCGGCACAATTGCAGTCCGTCTGTCGTGGACTCGACGAGGTGGATCTCCGCGCACAACCCAACGAGTGCCTTCAGTGCCTCGCTGCGCGCAGGGCCGGGACCGTGGTGAATGACGGTGATGCCCCGGTCGCCGATCTCGAGTGCCTCCAGTGCGCGTCCGATGCCATGCGGGGCATTCCGGGTCATCCCAGCGTAGGCGGTGGCGAACTCGGTACGTAGTCGTCCCCATTCGCCTTCGTTGTCGCGAGCCTCGAGCGTGGCCAAAACGCCGAGGAGCGAGCTGTTGCCAGCGGGAATCGCATTGTCCCACCAATCCTTCTGGCGCACGGGAAGGCCATTTGCGTCCACGGGATTCAGGAAGCAGCCGATTTCGCGGGAGTCGCCGAAACGAGCGAGCGCGGAGCGTACGAGGCGGGCTGCCGATGTCACATGGCGAGCCTCGCCTCGCGCCGCGATGCTGAGGTGCGCCTCGGCGAGCCAGATGGCATCAGTGAGCGTGCCGGGGGCATCGCCGTCGACCAGGGCACTCACGTTGATCTGTCCAGGCGTGACCTCGCGGCAGGCGACACCCAGGGCTGCGACAATGGCCTCCGCCTCGCCTCGCCAGGTCGGCTGGCCGAGCAGGTCGCCGGCTCGGGCCAGATTCGTCGCGAGCAGCGCGTTCCAGCCCACAAGCTGCTTGTCATCGCGGGCTGGCTGGGGGCGGAGATTGCGGGCGGCGAGGAGGCGAGTGAGATCCTCTCGGAAATCGGTCCGCTGCGCGGCGGTGCGGAAGGTCGGCACACTCCGCTTGCCCTCGAAGTTGCCGTCCGGAGTGATGCCGAACGCCTTGCAGAAGCTCGGGGATCGGTCTCCGAGCACCGTCGCGACTTCTGCTGGAGTCCAGACGTAGGTCAAACCCTCCTCGTGGTTCGTGTCGGCGTCAATCGAGGCGGCGAAGGTCTTGCCTGCGCGCATCTCGCGTTGCAGCCAGCCGACGATCTCGGCGCAGACCTCCGCATATCTCGGCTCGCGTAACGCGACAGCGGCGCGCGCGTAGACGCCAAGGAGGAGCGCGTTGTCGCAGAGGAGCTTCTCGAAGTGAGGCACCGTCCACTCCCGGTCGACGCAGTAACGGGAGAAGCCGCCGCCGATCTGGTCATGGAGGCCGCCCTGATCCATCGCGTCCAGCGTGCGCCGAAGTACCGCATCGATGCGTGTGCGATCCGCCGCGGGTAGTCCCCGTCGCTCCCTCACTGCGAGCAGGAAGGCGAGCGGCATGGCAGGCGGGAACTTCGGAGCGCCGCCGAATCCCCCGTGGGTGTCGTCCGCATCGGTGCAAATCGCGCGGGCAGCGGCGAGACGTGCTTCGGCATCGGGTCCTTGCCCATCCGCATCAGGCGCGCGGGTGAGATGCAGGAGGTTGCCGGTGATGGCGGCGGCGTTCTCCTCGAGAGACGCGCGGTTCGAGCGGTGAAACTCGGCCACTCGCATCAGAACCTGGGGCCAGGGAGTCTGACCGCGTCCGCGGTCCTCAGGGGGGAAGTAGGTGCCGCCGAAGAAGGGCCGTCCGTCGGCGAGGCAGAAGCAGTTCAGCGGCCAGCCCCCGTGGTGCTGAATCATCTGGACCGCGTCCATGTGGAACTTGTCGACATCGGGCCGCTCCTCGCGATCCACCTTGATGCAGACGAAGTGCCGGTTCATCAGGTCGGCGATGTAGGCGTCATCGAAGCACTCGC
>Ga0129333_10004284_pt1 | contig 13358 bp, 14 predicted proteins | sample CPB6_08_DNA_FD_94474 | JGI IMG/M metagenome (GOLD analysis project Ga0129333, IMG submission 94474) | Freshwater to marine salinity gradient microbial communities from Chesapeake Bay, USA - CPBay_Sum_0.6_0.8_DNA | ecosystem: Environmental > Aquatic > Marine > Coastal | place: USA: Chesapeake... | reverse complement strand
GCTTTAGATTCTTTTTCATCACCTTCTTCATCGGTGTCGTATTCTTTACCATAGCTGCCTGTATGCTTTTTACCTTTGATATCAGCCATCTTAGATGCCTCATACATTAACTCAAGCATTTGTCTCATGTCAGTTTGATTTACGTGAGATTCTGAAATTTCTTTTTTAGTTTCTGTATTTGCTAAAGACTTAATTCTATTAAATTGTTCTAAATCTTCTTTAAACCAATTGAGTGGATTCAATTTACTGCCTAAGGCTTTGAGATTTTCCCAATTCTTTTCGCCTTGCTCTCTTTCTTTTTCTTGCCAACCTGGACCAGGATATTGACCACCTCTATAAGGATGTTTTGTGTCCCACTCAATTTCATCAGGACTACGTGTACCTACAGTACCTCTTTGATATTTTTTATCAGTTAAATCAGGGCCTGCTTTAGGTTCTGGTTCTGCCCATCTTGATCTATCTTCAATAGGAGGCAATTCGTTACCTAAAGTTTTATCGTTATCACCTGTACCATCTCTTTGGTTACGTGCCTTTTGTAATGCATCTAAATCTAAAGGCTCACTTGAATAGCCAGGTCCTGGTCCTTGCGCTGCCTTTAATGAACTCTGCAATCCTGGACTACCTTTTAATCTCTCTCTTGCAGCAGTTGCTTCCCAATCTACATTAGCAAAAGGATCTACTTTGTTCTGTATCGGCGTCGTTGCACTATCACGCTTAAACGTTGGGTGATCCTGTACAGGAAATACATAATCATCTCTTTTTTGTTCTGTATCATACGCTGGCTTTTCACCAGGACCTAAATGTGGTGGACGATAATCAGTGCTAGAATCTTCTGCATCCGGAGAAAATACAACACCTGGTGGCGGACGAACAAATGGCTTATCTTTATCTGGGGTTGTTGTATCGGGCCCAGGGAAATTTTGTTCCCATGGTTCATATGGTCTTTCAGGGTTCGTTGGTACTACAACTTCCTTGCCATCTTTATCTTTCATTAAAAGGTATGTGGCACCTGAACCTGCCAATGCACTTGCAGCCATAGCCTTTCCTATGTTACCTGGAGAAGTTTTAATACTTCCAGACTTACTTGCTGCTGGTTCAACTTTTTCTGCTCCCGCTACACCTTTTTCTGCCGCTGCTGCATCTTTCTCTGCTGCTTTGATGTAATCAGCAGGGTCAAATTTAGTTGGTACTTCTTTACCTGTAGCAGTACTTTTAGGTGTTACAACATTCTTAGGTCTGAAATCTGGCCTAGGAGCAGCTCCTGGTTTAGCCTTAGATGTAGAACCTTGCATCCCAGTAAACGTAGTAGGCACATCTTTACCTGTAGCAGTACTCTTAGGTACAACTTTTCCATCCTTAGGCTCATATTTTGGTCTAGCATCAGCAGGATAAGGTTTTGATGGTCTCTCAGCACTAGGCTTGACAGTAGATGGATATTTTTCCGGTGCGTTATATTTTACATCTTTAGGTTGAGATGTATTCCTTTGAGCATATGGACCTTGAGACATTTTTTCTTGTCTACCAGCTAATCTTTGAGTAGCTGTTCCACCTTTTTCGCCAGTGCCGGCAACTCTAGTAGCACCTTTTTCTATTCTAGCGGCTGCATCAGTAACTGCCTCATACACGTTTATGTCTTTGATTTTCATTTTTTATTACCTATAATTAATTAGATATTTAAGGCGTTCTTCGAACACACGATAATCTTCTTTTCCATAATATGGATCAGTTGGATCGATTTTTCCTACTGCCTTTTCTCCTGCTTTGGTAGCTGTTAATCCACCTGTTAAACCTGTTGTTACTTTAGCCGGGATCGTTACTGCTTTCTTTCCAATGTTCTTAGCTGTTTGTCCTGCAACTGGAGTAAATGCTTTTTGTACGACCTTAGGTGCAGCCTTAGTTGCTAACGATGTAGCAACTTTTGCGCCTGCACCAAACGCTGGGTTTGCTAATAAACCGGCTACATCGCCTACCATTGCTGCTTCAGGATTTCTGTCACGCAACTCAGCAGACCTAGCATATTCTTTTTCTTTTTCTTTCTCATATCTTGAACTAAAATCACCTTTGCTACCGCTCATAGCAGCGTTAGCTGCGCCGGCTAATTTATCTGCCTGACCAAATGTCATCATGTTAGCCATGCTTCTAACACCAGTATCTACTATTTCTCCACCTATCCTAGCAGTTCTCATTGGATCTTTTTTTGTTGCTTCCCAACCCCTACCTATTTGAGCTGCAATTTCATCACCTCTTTTAACTGCGTCACTTGTTGCTGACACGACTTTTTTGCCTACATCATATACAGCTTTGGGTGCGTGAGCTACTTCTTTCCCCACTTCGGCGCCAAATTCTTTGGTAGCATCCCACCATGATTTTTCAGCCTCAGTTATGATTTCAGTTATTTTCATTTTTTTATCTCATCACCTGGTCTTGGTTTGAAGAAAGGACCAGCAGCACGATTGTCGCCTGCTTTATAGGCTTTTAACTGACGCTGATATGTTGCTTCATCGTCGGCTTTCTTACTAGGTAATCCAAGTGCTGATCTTTGTTTCTCCTCAGCATCTGCCATTTGATCATCAGTAGGTTCAGGTCCTGTAAGTTGAACTCCAGGTTGTCCAGCTACAACTCTTTCAGAAAGAATGTCTAAGTATTTTCTAAAAAATGAGGCGTCCATTATAATTTCCTTTTACTTCTTGATAGTATCTAATTTTTCTTCAATTCTATCTAATTGAGCTTGTAACACTATCAACTTTTCATTGGTAGCCTGTGCTTTAATATTGCTAATTTCTATTTTCTTATCTAGTTCACCTACTGTAGAAGTCATAGTTAAATAACCACCGCCTCCTAAACTGCAAGCTCCTACGACTATCCAAGATAATTGACTTGTACTAAAATCTAACATCACTTACTTGCTCCTGTACTTGGCTTTGGAGGACGATTGATTTTAGTCATAGGACTCTTAGTTTGTATGCCCTCTTTAGAATTATTTTTAATTGTTGCTGTTTTCTTACCCTCGTATGGAATATCGATACTTGGCTTTTTAGGTGTTACCCTGTCAAGATATTGATTTGAATAATCTTTACTTGCTTGTTTTGATGTTGGATTATCTTCCATATCAGGTTCAGTTAACAATGTGTCAGGTTGATTAGCATAACCTTCTGCTTCACTGTTGATACCATCTTCGTGATCTTGAGTGAACACTCTAATAGCATTTATATTTTTACCAAGCAATTGAGCAATCTGTTGTATCATTGGCTCTGTTGCTGGGTATTTGAATTCTGCTTTGATGATATTGACACTAGTATTTTGATGATCAGGGAACCCATATGGGTCTTTTTGAATTGGGGTAGACTTAGCATCACTTACTGATACTGGGTCGAACTTGTTTAAGTTATACTTAAACATGTCCATAAATTTACTGTCGATATCTCCGGCTATCTTTATCGTATAACGATAAGTTCTTGCACTTTCTGTCAAATATTGGCGTAGGCTTTTCATGGTATAATTCCTATAGTATTATTTATCTTTATCTTGTTTATTTGCTAGTAAGGACTTTAGCAGTTCATTACGGTCTAATACTTGCCCTGACCCAATTGGGGTAGATGTTATTTCTTTAGTCCTATCCGCTTCTTTTTGGTCTAACGCCGCTTTCTTTAATTGTAAATCTATCATCTTAAGTTTCTTATTAATTTTAGCTGTTTTTGCTGTAATTGCATGACCCAACATTGTTCCAGCTGTACCAAAGATTTCAGCCGCAAATCTACTATCAACTTGCATACCCAAATCCATTAAATCCTTATAGCTTTCTGTAGCTAGGCTAGCTAGACTGTCCATTTCAATGTCACTAGCTTCTAGACCCCTAACCATAGGCAACGCATTTTCAATTTTTTCTAGATTTGAATAGGCTAACGCTGTTACATCTTCCTGAATTATAGGTTCAGTAAGTGATTCGTCTTGTACTTCATCTTCAGGGAGATTGAATAATTCTGAAAGTTTCTTTGTCATACTGCTCCTTACTATAGCAGTATTTATTTGGATTTTTTACCGTTGTAAAATAGATCGTTCTCGGTTACTACTCTAAATTTTAAACCTTGACTTTTACAATATGCATTAGCCGCTAACCATTTCGCTTGATTAACTACAACAGCTAACTTATCTCTAGCACTTGTCACTTTGCTTTCAATAATACTTTGCTTTTTGGGTTTGATCTCTACTATCTCAGCATTAACTCTACCATACTTATCCTCATACATAATAAAGAAGTCAGGTACATAGATAGTTTGTTTGCCTGTGATTGGGTGACGATAAGGTATTCTGATTGATTCGCTAGCCCATTTAATGACGCTAGGATTGTTGTCACAAAATGCCATGAAAGTAAACTCCCATCCTGATCTGTATTTAGGCTTATGATTGCCTACATACTTATCTGGATTTCTTACTTCATAGATACCTTGTGCATAGTTTGCCATTATATCACTATGTTTCTTTGAACACTAAAGTTAGGTTCAGGTACGACACTAACTCCATATAATGTTGTTTTTGATTTTAAGCTATTCAAGTAATATGCCATTGATGCGTTAACTTGCAGTTTAGACTTTCCCTTCATATCATCTAATAACTGTAATACTGATAATCCAGTAATACTTGATATTCTAAACAACATAGTAGTAAAGTTACTTGATACATTTTCACTACCGGTCATGTCAAGGAAAAAACTCTTGACAATCTCGTATTCATTTGCACCGATGCTTATCTGACTTTGATAATCTTTATCAAATGTTTTTGTGATAGTATCTAATTCTGATTTTGGTGCGTCTACTGTGTTAGCCATATTTATTTGCTACTGCCAAAAACTGGGAAGTTAAATGTATTACTGCGATTAGGTGTCCCGCGCACTGAATCATTAACAACACCTCTAATATCATTATTGATTATTGATCCAATGCCACCACCACCTATGATTGTTTGATAAGACATGCCACCTTTTTGAATAGCACCTAAGATATTACCATTCTTTAAGTCTGATAATATGCCACCTGCTCCATCTGCTAATCCACCTTGACCAATGATTGTTCCGTTAGCACCGGGACGCATAATTGGACTTGGTGTTTTATCATAATGATCTATTGCAAAATCACTTGCAGGATTCTTTTGTGGATCGCCATTTGTAATTGATCTGCCATCAATTGCACCTTGATAATACTTCACTGTTTCGTAGGCAATACTCATGCTAGATTCCATCGTGCCATTGGTTGAAGCATAATCGTATGTATCATGTTTAAAACTAGTAATAATTGGATTTATAAGTTGATACATAACAAAATTATGTTGATTAAATCCATAGATTTTAATCGATCTGAAAAAAGGAGCTTTACTATAACCTAAACTTGCTGCTAGATTGCTTTGCTGCTCTAAACTACTTTCACCAATATAGCCCCAATCATAATCATAACCTAAAGCTTGATCATAAACATTGCGTTTATTATAATCGAAAGCTTTACCCTCACCTGTACTGCCGTCAACTGTTGTTTTAGTTGCGTCTTTAAAGTAATAAGTGTAATAGTTATACCATAACTGTCTAATTAAATTAGCGTTATCATCATGAAAATTTATGTTTATGTCATCGTAATTGATTTTTGTTTGAACAATACGTTTACGATTGTATTGATTCATTTTATGAGTATCAATACTATAAGTTGGTAATTGAATGTTTTTGACTGCTAGTCCAATACGTGAATCAGTTGGGAAGGCACCTTTACCGTTGCCTATCAATGCTAAATTTATATCAAAATAAACGTGAAAAAGAAACTTGTATTTAGGTGCATAAGCATAGCTATCTGACCTAAAAGTTTTACTTGCGTGTTGATAATCTCTAAGGTAATCGTTGCCAAAGAAACCTTTGGCAACGCCCTTTAGAAAGTTGTTGGGTGAATCACCCAACAAATTTTGAATAAATCCAGACATCTAATTAACGACCGATACCTGTTACAGTAGTACCACCAAATGCACGACCAACCTGTACACCAAGACCAGATGAAAGTGGGCTTTGAACTGCGTTATCAAAACGAATTGATAACTGTATTGTAGCCATTTCACTTGTTCCATAGTTTAAGTTGTTATAGTTAACTGTTTGTAAGAAACATCCATATAATTCCCATGTTTCTAATACATTAGGTAGTAATGTTCCATTACCACCATCTAGTACTTCATAATTAACTTGAAACTTATAGTCTTGTCCTGTAGCTGCACTAGCTTGCTCAACAAAGTCCATTTGTTTCTGTAATTGTTGACCAACTAATTTAGCTACGCTTCCTGATGCATCATCACGTAAGTTAATTGTAGTTGCCTGCCATTCATGCTTGCCTGCAATGTACATTTTAGAGTTATAGATATCAATCGGTATTTCAGTGAATGAAACACTTGGGCGAGTAATATCCATAACTTGCTTAGTTAATTCTTGTGTTGAACCACCAACACCGAAGTTAATAAACAATGCTCTAAAACGATATTGTAGCTTGGGCATCAACAGACCTTGTGAGCTAGGAGTGTTGTCTGCTCCTACGGTCATGTTAAACAATGATTGTGATGCTGTTGCCATTTTTTATATCTCCTTAATTGTATTTATCTTCCTAAATTGCCCAAACTTTGGATTAAGTAATCTTACCGCCTAGAGCTTGTATTTCACCAGTATTCATAATACGTACAGGTATGTATATGAATTCTGCTGCCTTAACTGGTTCAATCGCAATGTCTATCCATAGTTCATTTCTATCTATACGTGCTGGTGTGTTATTTGTGTTATCGCAAACAACCAAATAATCGTATAGACCACGCTTAGCAACCAGGTCAACAAACAATGTTTGTACAACACTAGTAATTTGTGTACGTGTTAGTGCATCGTTAGGTTCAAATATGAACGGACGAGCAACAACTTGTAGACGCTCACGTATGTAAGCAACTAAACGTGCTACGTTTGTGCGATCCATCGCACTCATTGTATCCTTACTGTTCTTGTTACCGTAATTCAATAGTCCAATTCCAGTGAAGAATGCTAATGGGTTAATCTGATTGCTATACAATACATCACGTATACCAACACGATTCTTAACTACTTGGAACTCACCTGTCTTAGCATCTAAGTAACCAATGTTAGTAGCATTATCAATAGTACCTCTACGTGTACCCGCTGCCGCTAACCAAGGATAAGCGATTGTGTCATTACGTAAGAATGTGCGCAACATCATGTGAGTTGCAGGAACAACTACTGCTGCACCTGTTAGGTCAGTTGCAATTCCACTTGGATAGAATATACCCATATACTCATCACGTGTTACTAAACCATCTTCGCCTGTACCTGTTGCCAATGCTGCGTTATTAGCCCAAGCAACAATATCAGTAGCCTGATCTCTCAATCTCATTGGAGTGTCGCCTAAGATATATGCTGTGTTGTTACGCTCATTGTTTAATGCTACCATTTCAGGCTGTAACTCAGGATATCCTGGTGCTGCCAAGAGATTCATAAATGTATCTTCTTCACGAATCGCCATGCTAGTCATTACAGCAGCTTTCATAGCTTCTACAATCATGTTACGTTGTGCCTTACGACCCATGTATGCATGACCATTTGGCTTCAATCCACTAACTGTTACCCATGTATCTTTAACGATTGGTAAATCTGCGTCTGGATATTTTTTAGCTGTAAACCAATTAGTTCTGTACTGTTTTACATTATAACCACTGCGTCTTGTATTAAACAAGATCATACCTTGAGGATATAAGTTAGGATCAGGACAATCTAAATCCACATAGTTGCTTTGTAATAAACTCTGTGTTGTTGGTAGTGGATCCATAGCAGGATCAATATCACCTGAACTTCCCCAACGTGCATCAGCAAATAAGATACCATCACCTGATGTTTGATCTGTGTTATCAATCTTTACCCACTGATCAACGTTGTCAACTTTCTGCCAACGATATAGTGCTGGATAGTTTTCTAAGTCTGCTGTATCTAACCATAGATCACCGTACACTACTGGGCTGATAGCATCAGTTTGTGTTTTAGGAGGCTCAGCAGCAAATATTACACCGTTTGGATCAGTGTTATTTGTACCATATGCAGCTGGGTTTCCATTTTCGTCATATGCAGTTTGTCTGTAACCTTTCCATGTAAAATCTTTATTGATTAGAATATCGACTTGATCAACAACACTGTGGAACCAGTTTGTATTGTTTAATGGAGCTGTTACAGGAGCACCTTCGTTAGCGATGTAATTGATTCTTCTCCAGTTTGTAGCACCTAAGAAGTAACCTAAGTTAGGAGCACCAGAAACATAAGCAATACCTATCTTGCCACCACTGTTTCTAATAGCACCTGAACCACCAACGTTTACAGTTACGCCATTAACATCATAGTTAATACCACCCGTAATTGTACCTGGTTCTAGTTCAACAACTTGAACTGTTAAATCATGTAATGGGCTTAAACCACCTAATTGTGTTCCAGGAATTACTAAACGATCACCTACTTTGTATTGTGTACCACCATTAACAACTTGGTTAATGTAGTATAACTTACCTGAGGCTAATATACTAAATGTTGCATCAGATCCGTTAAACACTCCTGAAATACGTGTACCACTAGTATGTGTTGCACCGTTGTTTTGTACGCTTGCAGGGAACGCTCTGATTAGACCTTCTGTAACACCAGGGATAAATCCTGCTGCTGTTAGTACAGCTTGGTTACTGTTATTGCCTGGAACTGATAAAGCGATCTCACCACCTAAGTCATACTTCAATTGAATCTGACCTGAACTTGTGATAGTTGCACTTGTATTAGGAATATTTGCAGCACTCCATGCTGTTACAAAGTCTTGTACTGTGCTACCGGCTATAGTTACTGTGTATGGTCCAGAAATATTCGCACTGTTAGGTACGCTTGTCCATACAACTAATCTATCACCAACATTGAATGTTGGATTAGAAACTGCACCAGTTACAATAGTTGGTCCTGTAGCGATTCTTTCATAGAAGTACATAGGACTTCCAGGACTTTCTCTACCATTGGCATATTCACCTATTACTGTTCCGGCTGGGATAGCTTTACCACCGCTTGGATCTAGTTGATATGTTGCCTCAACGATACTTGAATATAATCTTACACTCTTGTTTACCCATGACTGTAAAGAGTTGCTAAATTTGCTGATAGCAACATTCATACCGTTTCCAGCTGAACTTGTTTTAATCCATACGCTACCTGTTGGTCTTGGACGAACTTGACTCTTAGTCCAAGCAGGTTGTTCAAATGAATTACCGTGTACGAAACCAGGCTGATAATAATAGATATTAGGATTGATGCCTAAGTAATCAAGGATAGTTTCTCCTGCTGGCTTTTCTGCTGTAACGCTATCATCGTAAACATCAGCAATAAATCTAATATAAGTTTCACCGTATGGTGAGCTTAAGTATAAAGCAAGATATTTTTCTTGTCTTACGTCAGCACGTAGATAACCTAAGTTTAATGCATTAATATCATTTGCAATATCAAAAACTGTATTACCTGTACATGTAACCTGAATAGTATATTCATTATTGAAATCAATTAGGAATGTTGTTCCTTGAATTCTATTGACTTGTTCTTGTGTTAGATCACCAGTAACACCGTCAAATACTTTAGGGTTACCTGTACCTACTACTGTAGGCATAGAATTTAACCATTCTCTACCACCTAATTTTACCCATAGATTAGAGCTTGTTTTGAAAAAGTATTGTCCATCATTTAATGGATCTTCGTTTGTCTTGTATCTTGCGTCAATAGCATAGTCTCCAATATTACCAATAGCAGTTCTTGGGAAACCACTATCCATATAGTTGTCTAGAGTAATAACTATAGGAGCTTTTTCAGCGAACTTACCTGTTGTTGCATTGAACTCGTAGATACCCCATGTTGTTTTAGTTGTGTCTAACCACCATGTTCCGTCTGCTGGGAATCCACTTGGGCGACCTACTTGTCCAACTAGACTTGCTAGGTCAATATCTGCTCTTAGAACCATGCAACGATTTGTGATGCCCATTAATGAGTATGCAGCTAATAAGCCATATTCATTAAGTTCGTAACCTTGGATAGGTGTTCCATTAGTTGTCTTATAGAAGAATGGAGTACCGAATAGATTGATGAGGTCACGCTGACTAGTGATTTGATATAATTTGTTAGCGTTTGCTTTTGTAGTCGCTTCTGCTACACTTGTTCCTGTTGCATCTGCTTTGTCCTGTGCCGTCGCTAGAATAACTAGCGGAACTGAATTTGAGGCTGCTGGCAAATATTGACTCTGATCAATAATTGTAACTTGTACGCCTGGAGATACTAATGCCATTTTAATTTTCCTTTATGTTATGATTTTGAGGGTTAACTCCCTAGTAATATTATTATTTATGAAAAATTCTAGAAAAAAAGGATTAGCAACTCTTTATAAAGAGTTAAATATTTTCATGTCTAGACCTATATGCACTGTATGCAATAAGAATCACTGTGCCCCTAACTATTATAGAAAGGGTGTAAGATATTGGCGTAAACGCTGTGAGGACTGTATACGTAAGGGCAGAAAACTATCACCCAGTGAACCTAGATGGAAGAAGCTAGGATATAAGAAAAAGATTACTTGTGATCTTTGTGGATTCTTAAGGCAATATGATAGTCAATTAGTAGTATATCACATGGACGGTGATCTTAACAATAACCAACTATCAAATCTTAGAACAATTTGCCTTAACTGTGTTGAGACGGTTAAACGCAGAGAACCTATATGGAAGCTTGGAGATTTAGAGGCTGATATTTAAAGTTGTAGCATATGCTTTACACACTCAAACAAATCATCGATAGTCCCATCGTTATGAATCTCATGATCGAATTGTAAGCCAACACTGCTATATTCACTAGGGTGTATTCCTAGCTTTGATAATCTGTCTTTGCTTAGTGACCAGCCTATATGTTTAGGACCTTTGTTGACAGAAATAGCATCTTCATACCAATCTGGTTTAGGACCACGATGAACTCTAATTGTTATGCCACCTAGTCTTTTGATTGCTTTTAATTCGTTGGGGAATCTTGTGTCTGTGATGACAATATCATCTTTACTTTGTCTAAGTTTGTTTTCTAAACTTGCTATCCAAATATCGTTATGGAAGCTTTGACGACCTACTTCAGTACCCCATTGTTGTAAAACCCATCGTGGACTAAGCTTTGGCATTTCAAGTCGTTCACTCCACCAAGGATCTATTTGTTCACGCCACTCTCTACTGTATTTCGTTTTACCCTCAAGTAGTTCACGATCCCAACCGAACACGTGACTAACAGCATCTTTTAAGCTACCAGCCCAACTCTCTTTTTTAAAACCGTGTTCTGTGATGAGGTAGTCGGCAATAGTATCTTTGCCGGAACCAATAAATCCAGTGACGCTGACTAGCATTTTATCTCCTTGTAACATGTCTATTTTATTACAAAAAGATTGAAAGACATAATACTCTGGTTAACCTATTACCCAAGTATATGGTTGACTGTGATCCACATAATTCTTAATATCTAGGATCAATTGCTGTTGCATAGCTAGACCTTCTGCTTTTAACGCAGTGCCATTGAGTGTGGTTCCGCCACCTGGACCAGCAATGCTAGCAAACTTCTCACGTGCTTCACCTAACGTGATTTTTAATGTGGCTAAAATATAATCATTTAGCCAAATACCCGATCCAGGATCACGTAATAATGTTTCTTCGGGTTTCTGCATATCAGCCCAAATTAATATCTTTTCCCCTGAACCCTTAGGGTCACGAACCATGCGTAATTGTTTTGTGACTGGATTGAACGTGAAGATAATGTATCCACCAAACATACGTGCTGCTAACTCAATGTAGCCTGCATAGAAATCATATGTTGCTAAGCCACCTGCGTAGTTATAGTTGAGTAGATATGTGTTTAGTATTGCACTACTGAATGGGTCAAAACTACTTGCTGCTGGACCAGTTTCTAAACCAACTGTACGTCTGAATACTTGTCTGACATTAATGAATTCTTCTGGAAGCGTATAAGTGTCCGTATGCGCTTCAAGTGTCATTAATGTGTAGCTTTCCTCTGTGGAGTTCTGAGCAAGCTGCCTGTATTTTTTAATTGCGTATTTGTAGGCAGCTTCATAATGCTCAGGGTCTAATTCAATATCAACCATACCGTCACCTAAGCGATAACGTATACCGTCGAATAGTTCTTGTTTTAATTGGTCAAGATTGAGTACTGTAGGCATTATTTGTTCCAGATAATAATTCTATTTATCTGGATACTTAGTATGTTTACCCTATATCAAAAAGACCGGTTAATATCGATTTGTTAGTTAACGCTTTCATGCCGCTATGTGTTACCCTAAAAGCATAACTTTTACCTGCCCCTGATCTATTGGGTTTGTGTTCTAATAACCCAAATTTGCCACCGTATAGTGTTTGTTTAGGGATAACCTTACCCTGACTTTTTAATTGACTCCTACAGGACTCATAGGCTTCTCGCAAATCTTTTTGTATAAACTCGCTATTAAAATCTACAATTTTACCTTTAGCACTGACAGTATCATCAATGTCATTTTTTGAAATTTCAACTCTGTATTGCTTTTGCATTTTCTGTTTGAAAGGTGTGTCGTCCCATGGTGTATTAATAATATCATCATAGGTCATTGTACCAACAGTATGACATGATTTTGATGTTGATTTTCTTGTTTTACACTCGACACCTATATTTGGTAAATCGACTGTAGATTGACTATCAACGGGAAAACCCTGCTTTCTCATTGCATGTTCTAAAATTTTACCATTTTGACCATCATTGACATTAGTGGGATCAGCAAAATCTACTTTTGACAAGTCTACTTTTAAATTTTTAATTTTAGCTTTCATAAATCTCCCTCTTTTCGATTTTCACTATAGTATGGGTCAAAAGTTCCACCAGGATATCGTGATTCAAGCTTCTTAACATTCTCTGCAATAACATCATTTGGATCTAAATTAAGTGCCCTACATGCGTTGACCCAGTACCACATGATATCACCAAGTTCCCGTTTCATATGAAACACACTTTCATTAGTAAGTGCTTTACCTTGAAAGATAATCTTTTTAGGAATCTCAATAAATTCACCTGACTCTGCTGCCAACCCCATACATGCTGTGATAAGTAATGGGATATTAGCGTCAGGACCATGCTGCATAACACCATCAAAGACTTCATAGTTTGCATCTAGTCTATCAAGTGTTGACATGAATGTAGTTAAATCGTTACTTGGCATACTAGTAACGTTCTCTACAAAATGTTGGTATTTGTTTAAATCAATATTCAT
>Ga0129333_10004283_pt1 | contig 13359 bp, 7 predicted proteins | sample CPB6_08_DNA_FD_94474 | JGI IMG/M metagenome (GOLD analysis project Ga0129333, IMG submission 94474) | Freshwater to marine salinity gradient microbial communities from Chesapeake Bay, USA - CPBay_Sum_0.6_0.8_DNA | ecosystem: Environmental > Aquatic > Marine > Coastal | place: USA: Chesapeake Bay... | reverse complement strand
ATACTTAAGGGAATGAGATGCGCCTCTATAAAGACACTCACCAAACACACAGTTTCTGACACTTTTCTTCTTTATTATGTCTAAGCAAGTTCTCATCTCCCTGCTGTCCAAAGGTAACACTGGTTCTGAGATTCTTTCGATCCTCGATGCACTTACCTCTGAGACAGTGAGTGATACTGAGCAAGCAAATGTGCCGACACTTGATGTAATCGAATTCTGATGATATTCGGGGGGTATTCTTGACAGTCTGCCCCCCTTATGTTATAGTCTTATTCGTTGTCGTATTCGCAGTTATTTGGGGTCTTATGTGATGCCCCCTGCGGGCGTAACGGGGGGGGGGTCGTATAAAAATCGATAACTACCCTAACCTACAGAGGTGACAATTCGACCTTTAAATATAAGACTCATAAAAATTTTCCGGAGGTATAATGAGACTTTATAAGGTCCGCAGAAGATCCCCATATTGGAACTTTTGGAAGGTTGTCTTTGCGGGGTGGTTGATAAGATATCCGAGGCAATGCTTTACACTGATAGGGTTGCCGATCGGGTTTTTGATTGTTCTCATATATAATGCGGTTGCAAAATAATGCGAGATTCAAAAAATTCCGGAGAAAAAATTTTTATGGAAAAGATTTATCATATCTACGCAAAAGATAAGTGTATATTTCATTCTATCAAAGAAGATGAGTTTCATACTACATGGAAAACATTGAATAATCTCGTAGGTATTATGAAGACCGAATATAGTAGTGAAGATCTTACATATGAGGAGTTATATATTAATAAGGAAGCTATTCTAAATTCTTCTCATTGATAATCTTGACAAGACATATATAGACTGTTAAAATTGAGTTTGAAGGTGATTTCAACTTATGGCAAAAGGATTTACTGTAAAAGCAGCAGCACCCAAACCTAAAGAAGCAGATTGGGACTATGCTGCAATTAAAGAACGAATGAAGGGGAAGAGTATTGTATTCTGTCTTCCTGGTCGTGGATGTTCTTTTATTTTTCTGAAAGCATTTGTACAACTATGCTTTGACTTAGTGCAGAATGGTATGAGTATTCAGATCTCTCAAGATTACTCATCGATGGTTAACTTTGCACGTTGTAAAGTACTTGGTGCAAATGTACTTCGTGGTCCTAAGCAAATTCCTTGGGATGGTAAACTGCAATATGATTATCAACTGTGGATTGATAGTGACATTGTATTTGACACAAATAAATTCTGGCAACTCTGTGATCTTGCTCTGAATGAAGAAGGTGAAGAAAAGGAGATTGTTGCAGGATGGTATGCCACAGAAGATGGGCACACGACTTCAGTGGCTCATTGGTTAGAAGAGGATGATTTCCGTAAGAATGGTGGTGTAATGAATCACGAGAATGTGGAGAGCATCTCGAAACGTCGTAAACCTTTTACAGTTGATTATACTGGTTTCGGTTGGGTATTGATTAAGAAGGGTGTCTTTGAGAATCTTGAATACCCTTGGTTTGCTCCTAAGATGCAAGTCTTTGAATCTGGTGCAGTTCAAGATATGTGTGGAGAAGATGTTTCATTCTGTCTTGATGCAAAAGAACAAGGATTTGAGATTTGGTGCGATCCTCGTATTCGTGTGGGACATGAAAAAACTCGTGTGATCTGATGGCTTTTAATATCTTATACAAAGGACGTAAGATATATCAGGACCTCTCTTATGAAGAATGTGCTGAGGTCCTAGATAATCTCTCTCAAGAGTATTATCAAAATGAAAACTATGACATTAATGAAATTGAACTGGAGGAAATCTAATGGCTAAAGGTGGTGGCAACAAAACTGTATTTGAACCAGGAGCACCGAAGAAAACTCGTCAAGGTCGTTCTTCACGTACTTTGTTGAGTGCAACATCTCGTAATGGTCGTAAGAAGCGTTATCGGGGACAAGGTAAATAATCTATAGAATTATTTCTTTCAATGTATTACTTCGATTCTGGTGAAGAGTGGAAATCAATACATTCTGGAGATCTATGGGTTTATAATAAATTAATTTTAAATCATCATTTGGGGCATCTCTGTGGACCTACAGGGGTGCCTGTTCCATATTCAGGATACTATATCGTCCGACCAAGTATTAATTTACTTGGTATGGGACGATTTTCTCGTAAGGAAATGATTTATAAGTATACTGATCATTTTCATCCATCTGAATTTTGGTGCGAACTCTTTGAAGGAGAACATTATAGTGTAGATTACCAAAATAAAAAATCAAAATTAGTTGTATTAGGTGAAAGAGATGACTATGATCCATTTTATAGATGGAAAAAGTGGACTAAAGTTGATTGTGAAGTAGATTTTCCACCTATATTAAATAACTTAAAAGGTAACTATGAATGGATTAACTGTGAATTTATTGGAAATCACTTAATTGAAGTGCATTTTAGAAGAAATCCAGACTTTAGATATGGAAATACTGTTGCAATACCAGTTTGGAAGGACCAAAAAGTAGAAAAAATAGAAAATTTAATCTTTGTTGAAGACGAAGATTACATAAGAAAAGGATTTTATATCGACAACGGGATAGCAACCCCGTAAAAAGTTCTGATTTAATCAATCAGGAGCTAAAAATGGACCAAAGATTACTTAGGGAAATTAATAATGACGATTTGACTCCAAAAAAACATGATTTTTTCCATCAAAATGAAATTCATGAAAAAATTCGTAATGATGAAGATTATGATGACTGGGAATATGGAACAGAACCCCTCTACGAATCCAAAAAACCATAATAAATAAGATAGATTTATTGTTTTTTATGCCTGTTCAACGGGTAAGTAAAGATTTTAAAGACTTAAGCATGTCCTTTCAGATTAATCCTCTGAATTCGGACTTGATTGCAATCAAGAATGAAACAGCAATTGCTCGTTCTGTAAGAAATCTTGTATTTACCCTTCCAGGTGAAAGATTTTTTAATGAAAATCTTGGATCTAGAGTGTCTAGGTCTTTATTCGAGAACATTGATGATATTTCTGCATCTATTATTAGAGACGAAATTGAAAATACAATCAATAATTATGAACCAAGAGTTGAATTAATTGATGTTACAGTTGCTCCAAATTATGAAAACAATGAATTTTATGTAACTATCAATTATTATATTGTTGGAATTGATGTATTACCTCAACAGTTATCATTCGCATTACAGCCGACACGATAATGCCATTAGTTAATTTTACAAACCTAGACTTCGATCAGATAAAAACTTCGATTAAGGATTACCTTAGATCGAATTCAAATTTTACTGACTACGATTTTGAGGGATCCAACCTATCTGTTTTAATAGACACGTTAGCATATAATACATATATTTCCTCATACAACGCTAATATGATTAGCAATGAGGTTTTTATTGATAGTGCTACCTTAAGAGAGAACGTTGTTGCTCTTGCTAGAAATATTGGATATGTTCCTAGATCTAGAACTGCAGCAAAAGCAAATATTTCTTTTTTCGTAGATACTACAGGATTTCAAACTAATCCACTAACATTAACCTTAAAGAAGGGTACAGTAGCAACCACAGCAGCTTTTGGTGGTGATAGTTATACATTTACCATTCCAAGTGATATTACAGTACCGGTAGTAGATGGTATTGCTTCTTTTGATAATGTATCAATATATGAGGGAACTTTTGTAGTAGATAATTTTACAGTTCAATCAGAAAATCCTGCACCACCTCAAAGATATATTTTAAACAATCCAAATATTGATAGTTCTTCAATTAATGTCAGTGTAAGAGATTATGAATCTAGTACAAATAGTAGAAAATTTATACTCACAAATAGTTTATTTTCAATTACAGGTTCTTCTAGAGTATTTTTTATTCAAGAAGTTGAAGATCAACGATATGAACTTATTTTTGGTGATGGTATTTTCGGAGAAAAACTTCAGACTTTAAATTACATTGAAGCATCTTATATTATAACAAATGGAGATGCTGCAAATGGGTTGTCATCTTTCACCTTTAATGGAAGAATACTTGATAATAATGGAATTTCAGTAACAACTGGTGTTTCTTTAATTACAACAAATATTTCTTCAGAAGGTGGAAAAGAAATAGAGTCAATAGATTCTATTAAGAATTATGCTACGAGAATATATGCTTCTCAAAATAGAGCAGTTACTGCTTCTGATTATGAGGCTTTGATACCAAACATTTATCCAGAAACTCAATCAGTTTCAGTTTATGGTGGTGAAAGTTTAAATCCACCACAGTATGGTAAAGTGTTTATTAGTATTAAACCTTTTAATGGACAATTTGTTCCCGAAAGTGTAAAGGATGATTTAAAAAACATACTTAGAAAATATAGTGTTGCTGGAATAGTAACTGAAATTATAGACCTTAAGTACATCTATGTAGAATTTGATACTACAGCTTATTACAATTCAAATCTTGCACCAGATGCAGATTTTGTAAGATCTATAATTTCTAAGAATATTACCGACTATTCAAATTCTGTTGAGTTGAATAAGTATGGTGCAAAGTTTAAGTATAGCAAATTCCAGAAAAATATAGATGATAGTCACGAATCAGTGACTTCAAACATAACCAAAATTCAAATCAGAAGAGACTTAAAAGTTCTTTTAAATCAACCTGCACAATATGAACTTTGCTACGGAAATAGATTCCATGTAAAGAGTTTGTCTGGATATAATATTAAATCTTCCGGATTTACAGTATCTGGAATTAATGAGACTGTTTATTTTGGAGATATTCCAAATTCAGATCAGAAGACCGGAACTGTCTTTTTATTCTCCAATCCAAACTTAGAAACACCAACAATTGTCGCAACAAATGTTGGTAAAATTGATTATGAAAATGGTGAAATTCTTTTAAAACCAATACAATTTACATCTACAGAAAAAACAGTTAATGGCACTTCGATTGTTGAGATTTCCACAATACCATATTCTAATGATGTTATTGGAAAACAGGATCTTTATTTACAACTAGATATTAATAAGAGTACGATAAACATGAAACTGGATGAGATTTCATCCGGATCTGATATTTCTGGATCTCTATATGATGCAACTACAAGCTACACCAACGGATCTCGCATAAGACAATAAAGACATGGTAAATACACGAATCAAAATCAGTTCAGTTGTTGAGAATCAACTTCCTTCTTTTGTTAGAGAGAATTTTCCTTTAGTTGGTGAGTTTTTATCACAATATTATAAGTCACTTGAAACCGATGGTGGTGTTTATGATATTTTACAAAATATTGATGATTACATAAAATTAGATAATCTGACAAATTTAGTAGAGTCTACAACTACTACATCTTCTATAGGTTTTTCGGATGATGTCATTAATGTTGAATCTACAGATGGATTTCCAGATGCTTATGGATTGATTCAAATAGATTCTGAGATTATAACTTATATTTCAAAAACAGATGTATCATTTAATGGATGCGTTAGAGGATTTAGTGGCACTACATCTTATCAAGATCCTAATATTCCAGATCATTTAGTTTTTTCAACATCAGAAATATCGGAACACAATACTTCATCTACGGTATCTAATCTAAGTGTTTTATTCTTAAAAGAATTTTTCAAAAAAGTAAAAAGACAAGTTGTTCCCGGATTTGAAGATAGAGAGTTATACTCTGGTTTAAACAAGAACATTTTCATCAAACAGTCAAAAGATTTTTATTCTTCTAAAGGAACTGACGAGTCTTTTGAAATTTTATTCAGATCTTTATATGGTGAAGATGTTCAGGTAATTAAACCTAGAGATTATCTTTTCATTCCGTCCGATGCTCAATATAGAGTTACTAAAGATCTGGTTGTCAAGTCTATTGAGGGAAATCCAGAAGATCTTATAAACAGAACTTTATATCAGGATTCTACTGATTATTTTGAGGCTGCAGTTGGAACTATAAACAATATAGAAAAAATTTATAGAGGCAATTCTGAATATTATGTAATAAGTTTAGATTATAATGAAGATAATAATGAAAGAAACTCCATAAGTGGTAATTTTTCAATTCACTCACAGACAAAAATAATCAGTGCTATTTCAGTTGGCGCAACAGTTATTGATGTAGATTCTACTGTAGGTTTTCCAAATTCTGGTGAGTTGGTTGTAGATTTTGAAAATGGAACATCTTCTACTATAACGTACACTTCAAAATCATACACCCAATTTTATGGGTGTTCTGGAGTAGATCAAAATATTTTATCAGGACAAAATATTAGAATAAATTCTTTTGCTTATGGATATTCTGGATTAGGTACAGAATCTGTAGTAAAACTGCAAGTTACTGGAGTATTATCTGATTTAACTATTGACCAAAATACTAGATATTATCAATCAGGTGATCCCATAAGAATTAGAACCTTTGGTAAGGAATCTACGGACGTAAAGGCAAATAGTTGGATTTTCAATATAGCGTCTAGTTATGATGTAGATTCTATTACATTAGTAGATTCATCTAATTTTACATATTCGGTAAAAACATATGATGACAATGATTTCTCTATTGGAGATACTGTAAGGTCTATTTTTTCAGATGGAACAGAAAAAGTATCTAATGTAGTTTCCATTTTAAATAAAAAAAGTTTTAATATAACTGGCCAAGGTCAAATTAATACTGGTGCAAAGTATAAGATTAGAAGAGAAATATCAAAAGGAAAGTTTTTAAATTTTCCAGAAGCAAATATATATTCCACAAATGTTCAAAATGTTTATGAAGACTCTTTAAAAGAAGGTTCATATTATGTCACTTCAAATTCTCTTCCATCTTACTTAAATACCAATCTTGATGTAAGAGATAGATCTGTTACATTTTCCGGAACATTTAGTGGAACAGATATTACGATTACTAATCACGGATTTTATACAGGAGAATCTGTTGTTTACGTTCCGGTATCTGAGCAAAATACTCTAAACATTCAGGAAGGAATCTACTTTATTAAAAAGGTAGATACAAACACTATTAGACTTGCTAGAAGTAAAGAAAATCTATTTAAAGAAAATTATATAACATTATCAGGAACAGTAACAAATAATAAGTTTATATTTTCCGATTTTGCATATCAAACATTAGATTCTCAAAAACTTATCAGAAATATCAAATCTCCTGAAGATGATGGAAATTCATATCCAACAAAATTTGGAAGCACTGGTATTCTTGTAAATGGAGTTGAGATATTAAATTATAAATCAAGTGATAAAATTTTCTACGGTTCGATAGAAAAAATAGATGTTCTCACTCCAGGAACTGATTATGATGTTATAAATCCTCCAATTTTGTCAATTGTAGACAGTGTTGGTTTTGGTGCAACTGGTTATTGTGAAGTTCATGGAAAACTTGAAAAGATTAATATTGTCGATCCTGGATTTGATTATATTGAAAAACCAATTGTAACAATTGTTGGGGGAAGTGGTTCCGGAGCAAAAGCTGAAGCTGAATTATTTTATTTTAAACATTCAGTACCATTCAACAGTATTGCTTCAGCAAATCAAGTTAATTTGATTGATAATACGATTTCATTCTCAGATTATCATAAATTTAGAGATGCAGAACAAGTTGTTTATAATTCAAATGGACAGTTGGGTGTTGGTGGTCTTTCTACAGATTCCACTTATTATGTTTCTGTTCAAGATTCTTACAAAGTAACTTTACATAAGTCATATACTGATGCGGTTGCCGGAATTAATACGATTGATATTACATCTTATGGTGTAGGAAATCAAAGTTTTTCTTCAGTTGAACTTAAAAATAAAATTTCTAATATTAGAGTAACTGATGGTGGTAGTGGATATAAGAGTAGAAAAATTTTAGTACCATCTTCTGGAATAAACACAAGTTCAAATATTATTTTCGCAAAAGAACATAATTATCAAACTGGAGAAATTGTAGTTTACAATCCCACAGGAAGTTCGATTGGGGGGTTAGTATCTGGAGATTCTTATTATGTTACTACCGTAGATGAAAATTCATTTAGACTTTCCAAAGTTGGAACAGCATCAACTGTTGGTGTTGGATCTGCTGTGGTTGGAGTTTCTACAAATATTGATTTTTACTTTAGAACAAATCAATATGTAGATTTCACATCTAATGGAAGTGGTATTCATCAATTTAACTATCTACCAATTGAAGTAAAAGTTTCTGGATTGATTGGAATATCTACAAGAAGTGATCAAAATTTTAACGCCGTTATTCAACCAATTGTTAGGGGAGAAATAAAATCAGTCTTTTTAGAGTCTGGTGGTTCTAACTATGGATCGGAAGAAATTTTAAATTACAATAGACAACCACTAATTACTTTAAAGAGTGGTGAAGGAGCTGAAGTTACACCAATTATTTCTAATGGAAAAATAGAAAAGGTTTTGGTTGTCTCTCCTGGTTATGGTTACAATTCTCCACCATCATTTGAAATAATAGGTCCAGGTTCTTCTGCAGTATTAACTCCAGTCATAACCAATGGTTCTTTGACTGATGTTAAAGTTGTAAGTGGTGGAGTTGGTTTTATAACTTCGAGAACTATTATTAATGTAATACCTTCAGGTTCTGGAGCTAATTTTACATCAACTCCAAAAATCTGGACTGTTAATTTAGTTGAAAGAAATATTCAAAGCAATCAGATAACTGGAGATGATGGTGTAATTGATAAAGGACTAAATTCAAATTATGGGTTACAGTACACTCATTTATATGCATCAAGAAATCTAAGAAAAACAGTTTTATCTACAAAAATTGTAAATGGACTTACTGCATATTCTCCAGACTTAATTTTTAGAAATAACGTTGAGGTATTATCAGACTCCCACTCTCCAATAATTGGATGGGCTTATGATGGAAATCCAATTTATGGTCCATATGGATATTCAACACCAACTGGCGGTTCTATAAAAGCATTAGAATCTGGATATAAAATTGTTTCAAATTCACAAAGACCTAGAACATCTTTATATCCACAGGGGTTCTTTGTTGAAGATTATCAATATAATTCTTCGGGTGATCTTGATGAATATAATGGAAGATATTGCAAAACTCCAGAATATCCAAATGGAGTATATGCGTATTTTGCAACTATTGATGGAACATCTGTGGAATCTTTTGGACCATTTAAAAATTATAGAAAACCTTTGTTCCCATACTTTATTGGAAATGAGTACAAATCAAAACCAATAGATTACAATTTTGTTCCAACATCTAATCAAGATAATGTTGATATCAATAAATCAAACTTCTTAAGAAATACTACTCCATATAATCTTAATAATCAGAAAAGTGGATATGAATTTATAATAAATCCAAATAAAATAAAACAACAAACTGCTTTAGTAGAATACTCTATTCCAGGATCCTTAGATTCTGTTGGAATTATTACTGGAGGATCTAATTATAAAGTTGGGGACAAATTAGTATTTGACAATAATGGAACTGGTGGGCAAGGAGCTATTGCAAACGTTTCTTCTTTGAAAGGAAAGAAGGTAAATCAAATTTCTGCAAGTAGTGTTGAGATAAGTGATGTTGAGTTTATTCCATTTGGTTTAAATAATTTTATCGGTTTTTCATCATCCCCACACAATCTTTTAGATCGTGATTTAATTTCAATATCTGGAGTCAGTACTTTTGGAACTAGACTTGAAGGAAAATATACAATTGGTGTTAGAACGGACAATTTCTCTCTCATTTCTGATGTTGCAGCAAGTTCTTCTACTGGAATAGTCACATACTTTAATGTGTATGGTCCTTTATCTTATCCAAATATAAGAGAGAATGACATTTTAGAAGTTGGGTCAGAAAGAGTAAAGGTTTTAAATATAGATTCGGATTTGAAGAGAATTAGGGTATTGAGATCGCAAGATTCGACCACAGGTTCTTCTCACAATGCATCTACTATTTTGTATGAAGATCCTAGGAAATTTTATTTCAATCCAGTAGGAATAAATTCTTCATTATTTGATTATTATCTTGATAGTGAGATTTACTTTAATCCTGCCGAGTCTGTAGGACTTGGTACAGTATCTGGTGTTGGAATTGGATATACCTTAACATTTTCAAATCCCGGATCTGGAAAAACTTCTTTAAGTATTCCAACCAGATCAATATATCTACCAAATCATAGATTATTTACTGGAGACAAATTGGTATATTCTCCAAATGGAGGAACATCATTATCAATATCAACTGATGGAGTAACTTCATTCCAGCTGACTAATAATCAAATAATTTACGCAGCTAAAATTTCAAATGATCTTATTGGTATTTCGACAGTGCCTGTTGGAGTGGGAACTAATGGAAGTTTTGTTGGAATTGGAAGTTTTTATGAATCTTCAATATCTTACTTAACTTCTGTAGGAACAGGACAAATTCATAGTTTCAAAACAAATTATGAAAATACAGTTAAGGGTAAGATAGATAAAAACTTAGTAACCGTATCCACTGCATCTACACATGGATTAAAATTAAATGATAATGTAACTATAAGTTGCTTGTCTGGTGTTTCTACTACCTATACTATAAAATATAATGACTACTCAAGAAGACTTCTAGTAAATCCAAAAAACTTTTCCTCTGGAAGTGTTAATATTTTAGATGATATTATCACAATATCTTCTCATGGATATGAAACTGCAGATAAAGTTGTCCACACATCCAGTTCTCCATCTGGAGGTCTAGATAACAATGAAATTTATTATATTGTCAAAATTGATAATAATAGATTTAAACTTTCCAAAACTTTTTACGATTCAACATCAGCATATCCAATTTGCATAGATTTGACTACAGCATCTTCTGGAACTTTTTCTCTCGTAAATCCAAGAATCAATGGATTTAAAAATCAATCAATTGTATTCGATTTATCCGATATATCTCTATCTTATATAAAAAATTCAACTAGATATCCTGCTTTTGAATTTAATTTATATACAGATTCTGGTTTTAAAAATATTTTTGAAACTTCACAAACCAATTCGTCTTTTGATGTTTCTAGGACTGGAATAATTGGTGTAAGTACAGATGCAAAGGTTACTTTAAGATTAACTGATAAATTCCCAAATATTTTATACTATAATTTAACTCCATCCAATCTTAATGAAAATGAAACTATTAAGACTGAAATTATAAGTGATTCTGATGGGATTATTTCTCCAAATTCTATTTTTATACTTGATAGTTTTTATTCAGGTAATCAGATAATTTCTGGGTTAACTTCAACAACTTTCTCATATAATATTTCAAAAACTCCAGAAAGATCTTATTACATTTCATCCGAAGCAAATCTTTCATATATTACAAATTCGACAAATGCGTATGGTGAAATTGATTCTATAAAAGTATCTTCAAACGGATATTCATATAGAAATTTGCCAGGAATTACAACAATAACATCGGAGTTTGGTGAGAATGCTGTATTACTGCCATCATCAAATACAATTGGAAAAATTAAAAAAGTAAAAATAGAAGACATTGGATTTGAATATTCTTCTGATAAATCGATAAAACCAGAAGCAGTTCTTCCCCAAATTTTAAAAATATCCACATCTTATAGATTTAGTAAAATTGGCATATCTTCTGTTGGAAAGAATTATGTAATTCCTCCCGATCTTATCGCTGTTGATACAATTTCAAATTCAGTAATTAGTGATGTTGATTTAACTTATGAATTGGGAGATTTTGAAGTAACTATTTTAAAAAATACTAGTGGTGTAAATGATAATACTAAAATAATTCCAATCAACAATTCAAATGGTATTGGAATTAATTCAATAACATATAATGCTTCAACAAATGATGTCACAGTATACTTATCACCAAGTTACAGCAATTTGTCAGATTATCCTTTTAGTGTTGGTGATAAAGTTCTTATTGAAAATGTAAGTGTTGGTAGTGCAACAACTGTTAAAGGATATAATTCATCTTCATATGGATATGCCCTGTTCACTTTAAAATCTATTGATCCAAATATTGGAGGATCTAATGGATCTGTAACATACAACATTTCAGAATATTTGTCTGCAGGTCAACATCCGGGAACTTTTGACGCAATTAATTCTCTAGGCAAAATAACACCCGAAAAATTCTTCCCAATATTTGATATTTCTTTAGAAAAAAATGAGTTTTATAAAAAAGAAGAAATTATATCAAAATCCTCATTTGGAATAATAGTTGATTGGGATAGTAAAAATGAAATATTAAAAGTTTTTAGTAATACTTTATTTGCTAATGGTGAAAGAATTTTTGCATCATCTTCAAAGTCCCAAGCAACTATCATTTCCGTTGAAGAATACAATTCCTACTACAATGTTTCATCCTCTTCTATCGTAACTAAAGGGTGGCAAAGAGAGACTGGTTTCTTAAATAACAACTTCCAAAGAATTCATGATAGTGATTATTATCAGTATTTCTCTTATGAAATAAAATCTAAAGTTGAGTATGATAAGTGGGATGATGCTGTAAGTAGTATGAACCATACTGCAGGATTTAAAAAATTTGGAAATCTTGTTATTGAATCATCAGATTCTGATTTTACGGGAATAACTACCGATCAAAATTCTGGAGATTTTGTAGGAATAGCAGATTTTGAAAGAGTGATTGGATTTAATTGTGTTGCTGATTTTGATCTGGCAAGAGAAAAATCTCTAACTATAAATTCTAAGGTAGTTTCTGATGAGATTATATTAAAGTCAACAAATCTCCAGGATTATTTTGAATCTATCGGCAATAGAGTTTTGACAATAGATGATATTAGTGATGAGTTCAACAGTAATCCCAGACCAACAAGATATAGTGTAGTTGGTACGTTTACATTAGATTCTGGAAGAGTAAGAAAGTTTTTAGTTTATGTAAGAGATAAGAGATTTACTGCTGAAAGACAAATCTATCTGGTAACTATTTTACAGGACAATTCTAATGTTTATATTAACCAATATGCTAGAGTTGAAACTGTTTCTAACATGGGAACATTTGATGTTTCTATTTCCGGAACTGAAGCAAGTCTCTTATTCTATCCAGTAAAATATGAAGTCAATAATTTTGATGTTAGTTACGTTTCGTATAATATTGAAGATGGAATTTCTGGAATTGGAACATTATCTTTGGGTGATGTAGTTGATATTCAAACATCAAATCAATCAATTCCATCAGGAACTAGTGGCACAACTACTATAGTTGGAATTGCTTCAACATATAAGTCTTCTAAAGTTTTAGTTAAAATTGGAGCAGTAGATGGAAGCTACTACGAATTTGACGAAGTTTCAATTACTCATGATGGAACTGACATTGAAATAATTGATTATGGTCAATTATCCGATGATGGTTTTGGTTCATATTCATCTTCTGGAATAGGAACATATGGAGCAACTCT
>Ga0129333_10004282_pt1 | contig 13363 bp, 24 predicted proteins | sample CPB6_08_DNA_FD_94474 | JGI IMG/M metagenome (GOLD analysis project Ga0129333, IMG submission 94474) | Freshwater to marine salinity gradient microbial communities from Chesapeake Bay, USA - CPBay_Sum_0.6_0.8_DNA | ecosystem: Environmental > Aquatic > Marine > Coastal | place: USA: Chesapeake... | reverse complement strand
TGTTGCCAAGGTCGGGGCGGGTGTCGGTCCTCGCACTCGCAAAGAGCTGGGGCCACGTGGCAAGCGTCCGGGAGTTGGCATCAGTGGTCGCAATGTCCATTGGTACATCTTGGGCACGAAGCAACGCACGCAGAAGAAGACAGGCCGAAGAACAGGCCAGATGCCAGCCAACGGAGCAGTCCGCAGGGGCTGGGCGAAATCCGAATCGACCTGCGTGGCGGCGATTCAATCCAAAACATCTGCCGTCCTTACCAAAGAGATGGCAAAACTCGCGAAAGGCTGACCGATGGCATACGTGTTGAGCAAGGGCACGATCCTTGAGCAGAAAATCAGCGGCACGTTTACGGCTGTCGCTCAGTGCGAGACGATCAGTCTCGCGGGGGCTGAGGCTGAGACTTACGAACTCCGCCCACTTGATGCCTCGGACGCTGGCGTCCTAAACAAGCCGAACGGCTGGTCAAAGGGCGGGACTGTGACTGTTGGTCTGATCTACGACCCGGCGCTAGCTGGTCATCAGTCGATCACAGACCTTATCACGACCCCGGCTCGCTGCGACTGGCGACTCAAGCACGCTGACGGCTCGCTCACGGCGACCACTTGGACTAGCGGCGGTCTCAGCTTCGACGAGGACATCAACGGAACGACCGGCGTCAAGGCCACGGTGCGAATGACTGTCGACGGCTTGATGGCGTTCCCGACATAACAAGGAGAGACAATTGAAGGTTCGATTGATTCGAGACTCCGACGATGGAGTCAACCCACAGCCCAAGGGCACGGAACTGGAAGGCCCGAAGGCATTCCGCCTTGTGCAGAACGGCATTGCGGAGCCAGCCGACGACGAGTGCGAGCAGGAGCTAGTGCGGCGCGGATGGACGCCGGAGAAGCAGGCCGCTGCGGCACAGGCGGCGGACAAGCTCCGGGCCGGGCTGGTGACAGAGAAGGACTTCAAGCCGTGAGAAAACGCAAGATTGCAACCCGTGACGCATTCTTCGCGATGGCATCGCAGGTCAAGCGTGAGGACGTGCCAGTCCCAGAACTCGGCGAAGGCTGCGTAATTCCGGTCTGGCAATTCACAGCTCGCGAAAAGACCGAATGGGAGCTGTCGCAAGTCTTCGAGGGACCAAAGGCAAATCGGCTTTCAGTTCGCGAGCGTCTTGTCGTGGCAGTCTGCCGCAACGATGACGGCGTAAGCATCTTCACTCAAGAGGACGTCGCCAAGCTCGCCAAGTGTGCCGTGTCGGTGATCGAGCGAATCGTCAACGTGGCCCAGCGACTCAACAGCGTGAGCGAGGAGGACATTGCCGCACTCGCAAAAAACTCCGAACCGACGAACGAAGACTAATGGCCTATCGGCTTGCGGCCTACGTCGTCGGAACAACGGATGTTGAGGCGGTTCAGTCAAGCATGACGCTTGAACAGGAAGCGGGATGGATGGCCTATCACCGCGTCGAGCCGATTGGGCCGGTGGGAGTGTGGCGGGCTCTGGCTCGCTGTCAGTCGATGCAACACGAGAGAGCAGAGGACTGGATGTTCCTTCCGTGGTTGCGGCGTGAAGACGTGCATCAGCCGGTGAGCGGGGCACAGGTCAACGAACTCTTTCGAAGGGATTGACGATGGCGACAATAGCCGATCTGGTCGTCAATCTGTCGGCCAACTCGACGAATTTAAACGTCGGTCTCACAAAAGGCCGACGCGATGTGAAGCAGTTCGCGAACTCTGTTAAGCAAGACCTCGGAGGCGCGTTCAATGGTCTGGCTCCAGCTGTGCAGTCAGTCACGTATGCCGTTGATGACTTTGTTGCGGGCTTCTCGACGGGTGGTTTTGCTGGCGGTATCCGTGGCGCTGGTAACAACATTAGCCAGCTCGGAATGCAACTTGGCGGAGTGTGGGGGCTCATTGGCGGGGTGGGAATTACACTCGGGTTCACGATCTTCGACAAGATCATGAAAGGGTCGAGCGACAGCGCCAACAGCTTGGAAACTCTCGAAAAGCGGTTTGACACCCTCAGGCAGTCTCTGACAAGTCCGATTGAGATCAAGCCAATTGAGCCGACCTCACAGGAGATCACGTCGCGAGCGAACGAACTGACGGGGCCAGACGCAGCTCGGCGAATGCAGGAACTGACGCCAACGATTTCGACCCGCGAGGCAAACGACGAGATTCTTCGAGCGAATGCACAGATGCTTGGGGCGATGACGAACAGGCTGCGAGAGTCCCTGCCAAGCTCGCTGCCTGCTGCGTTGCTGACTTCTCCAAATGCGACACGCGACCTGCTGACGCGAGGGTCGGTCAGTGCGGATGGGGCGCCGCTCACCGAGAAAGAAACGCAAAGCCTGCTGAAGCTGCTACAGGCTCAGGAGGAAACCGTTAAAGCCATTGATTCAGTGACCGACAATCTTCGCCAGCTCGAACAACTCCATACCGAGCGAGCCGCTATTGAGTCACGGTTACAGGAGGACTCTCGCCAGTTCCTAGGCAAGCCGACAGACCAAGCCGATATGTTCTCGCTGCTCCTGCCATCGACTCGCAATCTCCGGCCAGCCTTCACGATGCCGGGCATGGCTCAGGAGGGCACGCAGCTTGGCGACCTCAATCAGTCAATCCGTGACAAGTTCGACGAGAAGCCAAGCGGAACGCCGTCGACAGGCTTCGCACCAGCAGCCGAGCAGGGCTCGATGGAGGCCGCAAGAATCATCCTCGGAGCGATGGGCAACAATCGCACGATGGAGATTCAGAAGCAGCAACTCGACGCACAGAAAGCAGCGGTTAAGGAGATTCAAAAGCTCGGCGTTACCATGAAGACGACCACCAAGCCTCTTGTTGTGGAGGACTTGTTAGCGTGACATTCACACTCGAACAATCAGAGGGCGGCGGGCTCGTCATCGGTGAGAACGAGACGAGGGCTGTTGAGAATTACGACATGACTGTCACCGATTACGTGGCAGGGTCTGGCTCTCTTCCCTCGTCATGGGACGTGTACGATGAGCTGAGATCGCAGGGCTACTACATCGGAAGGCCGCACGCGACACGCTCCGGCTATTGGATAGCGGACCTGACAGCGGACCATAACACTGGCGTTGCATGGAGGGTATCAGTCACATACAGCAGCAACCCCGGACAGTCGGTCATCAACAACAGCAACGGCAACGGTTCCGACCCACTAAATGAGCCTGCCCGCATCAGTTGGAGCGGTGAGAACTTTCAACAGGTCGCAGTCGTCGATATTGACGACAATCCGATTCTCAACTCAGCGGGCGACCCATACGACCCGCCATTGATGAAGGACTTCTCGCGCCCAGTAGCCACGATTCGAAAGAACATCGCATCAGCTCCCGCGTGGATTCTGACGAGTCATGACGCGATTAACTCGGACGAGTTTGTGATCGACGGGCTGACGTGCGAAATCGGGAAAGCCAAGCTCAAGCGGGCTGACATCGGCGAACCGCAGACGCGAAACGGAATTACCTATCGTGAGCTGACACTGGTGATTCACTTCGCGAAAGACGGCTGGACTCGCAAGGTTCTCGATGCTGGGTTCCGACGCATCTACAGCGGGACGAGTCGCGAACTCATCACGATCACAGACGCGGACGGAAACGAGGAATACCCCCCTGCACCTGTTCCGCTCGATGGCAGCGGCGTCGAACTCACAGACCCGACGCCTTCGACTTGTGTCTACAACTCGCACGAACTCGACGAGTCGATTGCGTTCTCAGCTCTCCCGCTTTCTTAAAAGGTGACCTCATGGCCCGTTCCGTCAACATCACTCGAACCGTGTCAATTACGAGCGGTTCGTCAACGATTCTGAGTCTGCCTGCCGTCACAAAGCAGAAGACGCAGACGACCGACCGCTATATTCTGCTCACAAAATCCGTCGGCACGTCTGAGGAGTCGGTTGACCCGTCAACGCTCGACATCTCGACGAACGGCTACTGCTACCTCATCAACCTTGACGCAACCAACTATGTCGAGTGGGGCACAACGACCACCGACTACTGCGGCAAGTTGGAGGCAGCGGACTACGCGGGGCCGTTCCAGTTGAACGCTGGCAAGACGCTTTACCTCAAGGCCAATACCGCGGCTTGTGAAGTGCAAATTCTGATTACGGCGAAGTAATGAGCGACGGCGCACTCCTCGGGAAAAAGGCCATCGAGCAGATCAGGCAACTGATCCGCGACGAGCGGGCACGCTATCAGAATCCCGAGGGACACCGGGCCAGGTATCAGAACACATACAAGAATCAGACCTGCGCAGAGTACGACATTCTGAGCGTCGAAGGTGGCCCAACCGCTGGGACCATCGGCTGGGAAGTGTACGACACCGCCACAGGCACAACGATCGAGTCGGGCACGTACACTCTCGGCGATTCGGTCACGACGATTTCGACACCGATCATCGCGGCTCTAGGCTACACAGTCCCCATCACAGGCGGCCCACTCCCCGACAACGAAATCGTCCTGCATCTCAACCGAGGCCGCGCGAGCACGCTCTACAAGTTCCGGATCACGGCATGGTCGCTGACACCGCAGACTGACGGGTTCGCCTATGCCAAAGTCGCCTCATGCTGTGTCGTGGGTGGCTGATGGCATTTACGACTCCAATTATCGTTCGGGATCGCTGCTGTCAAAGCGGATGCGATGATGTCACAGCCCCGAGCGGGTGCTATGAGGTATTCGAGCCGGGCAAGTCGCTGGCGACAACCAATCGATTCTGGCTTGTCGCAGATGGCACTGTTCGAAATGCCTTAAACTTGCAGGCAGATAGCTGGCCGGACGACACGCCATACGAGACAGACTGTCGAAGCGTCGGCGGTGGTTCGAACAATCTCTACGTCAATCCATCGGCATTGCGGGCTGTCGAGTGGGAAAAGCTGTCGAGCTGTGGCCCCTATCTTCTGACCGGCCATTTTGGACCGACCACGATTGACGACCCGGCCACAGCGTCGAGCACGGAAACGCCGAACGACATGCGATGGTTCGAGACTCTTGGCTACATCAACAGCACAACAACGCCGTGGAGAATCCGGCCATGTACGCGGGAGTTCTTCACGCCATTGGATGGCCCTGAATGTCTCTATACAAACGGTGAGTTTTTCGATCAACCCGCGGCTTTCGAGTTCGAGAGCCCAACGGCGACCGCGTGCGATATCTCGGTCGGTCCGAATGACCTGATAGGAAGACTAACCAGCCTCACCTCCGCCAGTGAAATCTCGTGGCGAATTGACGCCAGTCAGATCAACATCGTGGTGCAGTATTACGACAACGTTGGGGCAGTGGTTTACACAGCTACGATTCCATTCACTCGCAACTGGTGGCTTGATGTTCTGGATCTGTTCGATGTCAGCAACAATCTAAAAAACGTCTACGACTGCGACAGCGCCCCATGCGACCAGATTAGCTGCCTGCCCGTTTGCGTCGTCAAAGACTGCGGAGGAACGAACTATCACAGACCGCTGTACCTGACTGTCTCAGGGTGCGCTGACCTTGCAGCACTCGCTCCCGACACATTTCCGACCGTCGACGGCGGCGGCTTTCAGTCCGGCACGTTTGGTTATGGCGTCACGTCACCACCGGGAGAGCCTCCAGTCGCGTTGATTCTGGTTCAATACGGATGCAACGTAGATGGCTTTTTTCGTGAGGTTTTCGTGACAGACACGGACGGGGCTGAGTACACGGTTGGACCAACACTCGTTAGCAACACATGCTCGGGCGGAAACTGGTCGGATACTTTCACGCTCGACCTCGTGGACTGCGGCATCACAACGTTCGACGTTTTTTCTGATGGATCGGACCCATGGTCACCGGTGTAATCCAGTGCGAGACAGAGTTGCCAATTCCCGGCCAAACGGTTCACTGTGGCCGGTGTAACCTTCAGTGTTCCCGCGTGATGGTGCTTCAGTGTCAACGCAAGGGGCCGCCAAGCCAAGGACTCGGGGACACTATCGCCAAGCTGGCTGAGGCTACGGGCGTGGCCAAGGTGGTCGCGAAGATTGAGGCGGTGACCGGTGTTGATTGCGGCTGTCATGGCCGACGGGAAGCCCTCAATCGGCTCGTTCAGTACGCTCCGGCTGTCGCTCTGGATCAGCAGTCTCAACCGCCAACTGAATAAGCCGGGCGTCCGCGTTCAATCGCTGATTCAGTCGCTTCGACTCGGCAGTCAGTTCACGGATGGACTCGATGGTGTCGTGGCCGATAAAGCACAGGCCAATGAACACGGCAGACAACAGGTATACCGCAAGCTCTCCGCGAAGTGCGGACCAGTCGCGAGATTGTACCTGCTCGCTCGCCACTGTGGTTGTTTTGTATTCGTTCATGGCTTGGCCCTCCGAAATCATGCTACCCATCAGCGGGCGGTTGGTGCAAGGCTTGTCGACCGGCGTCGGTCAGTTCAAAGTCGCCACGACAGCCACACATGCACCCATCCACGAGGCCCCTGTCGATCAGCTCCTCAATCTTTTCACGACGACCAGAACCAAGTTGCCAAGCCAGCGACCGGCCAGCCATCATACGGGCCAGCAAGAAACCGCAGGATCGGTGCATCTGGTTGAGCGTTCGGCCTTTTATCGCAAACGGCAACCGTCAAGCAGTCCTTGACAGTCCGGTCAGTTGTCAAGGAATCCTTGACAACTCAGCCAATCTCCTTGGCAACCTCCGCAGCCTTCGCCTCGCTCGCCTGCGCGTAGTGGGCAGTCATGTCCACGGACGAATGGTCAGCTCAGTTTTTACCGGTCATTCCTGCGGCTTGACGGTATTCGCTCACGTTCTCGGTTGACAGTCTGGCCAGAGTTTCGTTAGAAAAGCACGTCACCGGAGGAGCGGGTAACTCCTCCGGTGATTCGACAACCCCTCTAGCAAGGAGTCATCTCGTGCGATTGAAGTCTATCGAACATCCGCCGATCTGTCCCGTCGAGAATCCTTCGGGAAAAGTTGGCAAGCTCTCACAGTCGCGTTCCGTTTAACGGTTCTGCTGACTTTGCGGCCCCGGCTTTTACCCGGTGGGCGTGAACCGTAATCTCTGCCTGAACCGGCGTCGGCACGCTTTCACCGTGCGACTGTTGCCAATGCGTAACTTCTTTCCGCGTCACGCTGCGCGGGGCCACAAGTTCAACCGGGCGAGATTGCGCCCATGAGGTGATGAGATGGTTGCGAAAGCACCAGCGAGAAACGAGGCGTTAAACCGGCACGCAGATTGTTACCGCGTCCAGTTTGTCAAAGACCAGCAACGATTGTTGATCGACGCGCTCGCTCAATTTCTGAAGCACGCAGAAGCAGACAAAACGTTACTGGAACCAAAAGATGCATTTGCAACAGGGGTCGTCGCTGGGCTGCATCTCGCGTTTATGGATATCGCGAGGTCGCTGGCGAGTGGCGAAGTGACCGCCGAAACGCTGATTGAATGCACGAAGCAGTAGCCCAAAAGCCGAACACCAGAACGGCAATCCCGGCGTTCGAGTGATTCAACCAACCACCCCTACCACGAAAAAAACCAATGTCCTCGAACGAGGTTACACTCGGCGGTGACGTGCTGTCAACGCTTGTCGCGACTCTCCAGAGCGTACAAGCGGAACTGTCACGCCTGACCGCCGCAAATACGGAAATGTCCGAACGACTGGCGCGGCTGACCGAAAAGGTTGAGCCCGCCAAGGTCGAGACCAAATCGCAGCGTCGGTCTCGCCTCGAAATGCAGGCGATTCGCGAATTGATCGTGTGCGGCCCGAGCGTGAAGGTCATCGCTAGGAAGCTCGGCGTTCCTGCTACGACCCTGGCAGGCTGGAGCCTGTTCAGAAAGGCAATGGAGCGACAGATCGCGGCCAACAAAGCAGCCAGAACCGTTTTGGACGATTACCGGGACGCGGACTTTGAGGGAACGGAATAGGCAGTTTCCGTTTTGCCAAAAAATCACAGAACAGCAAATCCGCAAGCAAAAACACAAGTCGCCAACACAACCATAACAGAAACGAAAACGAACAATTCCGTTTCAGCCTTCCTTCTCATGTACAGGGGACCAAACGACATGACCACGAGCAAGATTCAAAGCGGACCAATCGGGCGAGATGTCATCGCTCCAATCGAAGTCCTTGCCAGTCGGTTGCAACTTCCGTTGCGAACGATTCGCAGGTTGATTCGGCAGGGGATGCCAGCACGGCAAGCGGGGGACACCATCCTCGCAACGGCTGGTGACATTTATGACCGACTGGAACCAGTGGACACAAAGTGATGCATGTTGTGGCATGTTTCGGTTCGGCACGGCGGCGCCGGGTGCGAAACAACACGTTTCTGGAACCATGTGACGGAAGGGGAAGTCTGATGGGACATGTCGAACGGGAGTTCCTGACTCCGGCTGAGACTGGCCGGATTCTGGGATTGGGTGAACAGACTGTGCTGATGCACACGAGAGCGGGAAATCTGCATGGGACCAACGTCGCGCGACCCGGTTCGAAGCGGGAGCGCTGGCGGTACACGCTGAAGGATATCGAGATCTTCCGTCAGAGACGGCAATTCAAGGCGAGTGATTTCCACTCGACAACACCAGAGGAGAGCCGCTTGCAATCGGCGAGACATTGAAGCTGTTCGGAGTTAAGTGACCTGTCGCAGCGTCGCAGGGCCGGGCGCAGTGCGGTGCGGCATCTCGCAGCGAGACAAGGCAAGGGGGCTTCGACCCAAAGGAGTCGACATGATCGTCATCGACGAAAAGTTCCGCGACCTGATCCAGTCTCTCGACTCTATCGAGCGGGCTTGGCTGGAGAAGAACTTGCAGGACGCAGGCCGGGCACGCAGTCCGCTGATCGTCTGGCCGGTCAACGGTCAACAGATTCTGATCGACGGGCACAACCGCTACGACATCTGCACGGAATACGACCTGCCGTACACGGTCGAGGAGATCGAGTTTGCCAACCGAGCCGAGGCGGAAGAGTGGATTCTTCGCGAGCAGCTCGGACGGCGAAATCTGGACCCGGTCGTGTCGAGCGAACTGCGGGGGCGGCTCTACAACGCTCGCAAGGGCAGTCAAGGCGGCGACCGAAGATCAAAGGGACAAAATGTCACTTTGAACGCAGCTGAGTCGGTCGCGGCTGAGACTGGTGTCGATGCTCGCACGGTCAAGCGGGATGGGCAATTCGCAGAAGCCATCGACAAGGTTCGCGAAGTCGTTCCGGAGATTCAATCCAAGCTGCGGGCTCGCGAGGTCACCAAGGCAGATGTGATCCAAGCGGCGGCACAAGTGGACGCGGCACCGGCAGAGGTGGCTCGACAACTGCGGACACCACATGAGTCGCCAGCAAAGCCGAAACGCGAGCGACTCGACCTGTGGTTGTGCCTCATCGATGACGACCCGATGGAGATCGCCGAAGTCGCGGTCAACAAACTCGACCCGACCAACAGGCTGACCGGCTGTTTCGTGTTCTCGACCCAAGGCGACGCGCTCGCGGAAGGCGAGAAACACTACGACCCAGAGAGCGTTCGGGCGGTGACTGTCGCGGAGTTTTTGAAGGAGTCCGCAGGGCTATGAGTCTCCTCACCAAGAGCGTGACTGTCGACGGAGACACTGGGAACGTCTGGCAGCTCATGCCGGGCCGGGAGAATCACCTGCTCGATATTGCTGTCGGCCTGACAATGCGGGCCTCGACGCTCGGCTGCACGACTCTGACTGCAGCACCCGAGGCAACGAAGCAGAAGAAGCGGAAATACACCTACGCGGAAGTCATGGCAGCAAGGAGGGCTGGAGCGTGAAGAAGATGGAACCAACTTGGCAAAGCGAATGCGGACGGGTGCAGCTGTACCTCGGTGACTGTCGCGACATCCTGCCGAGCATCGGGCCGGTTGATGCGGTGGTTACAGATCCACCGTACGGGATTGGAATAGCGGCTAACCCTGTGCGACAGAAGCACGCGAAGCAGGATTGGGACGATTCTCCTCCGTCTCCTGAATTGATTGCCGATTGCATTTCGGCGGGAAGGCACGCAATCGTTTGGGGCGGTAATTACTTCGGGCTTCCGGCAACACAGCGGTTCTTCGTGTGGGACAAATTGCAGCCAGAGGACTTCAGTCTCGCGATGGTCGAGCAGGCTTGGACGAACATTCCCGGTCCGGCCAAAATGTTTCGTCAAGCCGTGACATCCTATGCCAAGGAGCATCCAACACAGAAGCCAGACAGCCTGATGCGTTGGTGCATCGGATTCATAAAGGACGCTGAAACGATATTCGATCCATTTATGGGCAGCGGAACAACCGGTGTTGCCTGCGTTCAGCTCAGCCGGCGATTCATCGGCATCGAAAAGGAGCCGAAGTATTTCGAGATTGCCAAGCGGCGAATCATGGAGGCGATGGGCAAAGAGGTGCCCGTTAACGGCTTCAAGCAGCGGAGGATGTTCGCATGAATCCAGATAGTCACATGTACGTCGGCGAGTGCCGACATTGCGGGGCCTCGATTATGAGTCTCCTCACCCCCAAGCAAGTCGCCGAACGCATTCAGCTATCGCGCTCAGTTGTATCTCGTCTGTGCAGCTCTGGCGAGCTCGCACATCACAGAATCGGCAGCTCATTGAGAATCAGCGAGCAAGACCTCGAAGCCTTTCTTGCCCGAACGAAGAAAGGCGAGCCTGTTGAGCAACCACGAACAATGCCCAACGCGGAAATCCGAGCAGCCCTGGCCATCGTGGTTGGGCCGGGACGACCGCGTAAGAAGAAACAGATTGCCGCGCCGGAGTGAACGGACTCGCATGGAGCACTTCGGCCAATGACTGGCCCTCCGGCGCGGTGACTTTTTGAGGAGCAATCATGACCCAAGAAACATGGACGAGCGAGGAATGGCGAGACCTGCATTGGCTCGACCAGCTCAAGCACAACTTTCCAGCGTGGCACGCAAACCGCCTTGGACATCCAACGCAATGGTGGGATGGGACGAACTGGCGAGACGAGGCCAAGACGCTTCCCGAATACATGCTCGTCAACATCGAACACCCGCAACGAATTAAACCGGGATGCACCGTGCAACCGGTCGAACTGCGGATTGTCAGGGAGGATGCAGATGCTAGTTCTGTCAAGACGGCGTGAGGAGTCGATCATCATCGGCGATGGACTTGATGCAATCGAAATCAAGATCGTTCGCATCGGGCCGGATCAAGTCAAGCTCGGCATTAACGCGCCGAAGACTGTGAACATTCACCGCAAGGAAATCTATCAGGCGATTCTCGACGAAAGGGCGGCGGAAGAAAGGGGGCCAGCGTGACCTATTTGAAGTTGCTGATCATGACCTCGCTCGGCGGGTTCTTGGCGTGGGTGTTTTGTTCGCTGTGGTTTGACGATGACGGGAGGGGAAAGCTGTGAGCATCAAAGACATCATCGGACCCGCTCAACCACTGCGAACCGAGCGACTGCCCGAAACGACGTATCGAGCCATGCCGCGAATGAATGCGTCAACGCTCGTGAACGGCCTGCGTGGCACGGACTACGACCCATTCGCGGTCAAGTGGGCTTATGAGCATCCGAGCAAGTGTGCGACGAATCAGGACGCTCTCGATCGTGGCACACTGGCTCACATGATGATGTTGGAGCCGCTGGAGGTTCCGACTCGTGTCGCTCGCTGGACCGGAAATCGTCGGGCCGGTGCCGAGTGGGAGGCGTTTTGCGAAGCCAATGAGCACATGCTGATTGTTCGAGACGAGGACTATCAAGAGGTTGAGTTTGGATGCGTCAAGGCGATGGAGAGCGTTCAGAGCTATTTCACGGACCTGTACGTCGAGCACTGCCTACTGTGGTCCGAGGATGACGTTCGTTGCAAAGGTCGCGTTGACGGAATGCGACCAAATGACAAGCTTGGCAAGGTGCTGCTGCTCGACCTCAAGACCACAGAGCGAGGCATTGACAACCGCTCGACGGACCGGACGGTGATCGACATGCGATACCGGGAAAAGATGGCATGGTATCGCAGGGGCATGTGCTCGACGGGAGAGATAGACAAATACGACGTTCGCGTCGTCCTCGTGTTCGTCCAACTGACCCCCCCCTTCGGCGTCAACGTCAAGCCACTGGATTCAATCTGCCTCGACCACTTCGAGGCCCGCATGATCGAACTTCTTAAGCGGACACGCGACGCAATCGAGAAGAACAACTTCGCCCCCATGAGCATCCAATCTGCTATGGGCTTGATGCCTTGGGAGCAGGCAGACATCAACCACGAAATGGAGGAAGCACGATGACCACCCTCGAACGAGCACTCGCGCCGAACAGCGATCAGCTTAACGCGGACGACCTCATCACAGGTCCAATGACCGTGACTGTCAAAGCGGTGCGAGTCAAAGAGGTCACCGGCAAGGGGCAACAGCCAATCGAAATCGACCTGCACGAATACCCACGACCATACAGGCCGTGCAAGTCAATGGGGCGTGTCCTGTCGCTCGTGTGGGGCGGTGATCCCGACAAGTGGACGGGTCGGCGAATGACGCTGTATCGCGATGAGTCTGTCCAGTTTGGCAACGAGCGAGTCGGCGGGATTCGCATCTCGCACGTGACCGACCTCGGTGCTAAGCATCGAGACATTGCACTGACCGCGACACGCGGCAAGAAGGCTCTTTTCACTGTCTGTGATCTGGTGGGAGGAGTGACAGCCGAAGAACTTAAAGAAGTCCTCGGCAAGCTCCGCGAACACCTGCAAACGACAGAGGCCATCGAGGCACAAGCGGCAGACCTCGGCGTGTGCGGCAAGGTCAATTCTGTCAGCTCTTGGACCCGTGAGCAGCTCGAAGCGGCTCGGGCGTTTATCAAGTCACAGCAGGGACCACAGCAACAGCACAGCGAACACTGATGCGGCGATGTTGCCGCGTCAGCGGCCCGTCTGATGGGAAGAAGCAGGCGGGCAGATACACAGCGGCTCAATTCGAGCAGCGTTTTCCAGAGGAGAGAGATCGTGAACTCAGTGACAATCGATGGTGTGAAGTACGTTCCGGAATCAACGGCAGGGCCAACAAGTATTGTCGTGCTTGATCGTGGATTTGTGCTGCATGGCGTCGTGACAAAGAGCGACAATTACATCGTGATAGACGACTGCTCGTGTGTCCGAAAGTGGGGCACGACGCGAGGGCTGGGCCAGCTTGCAGACACTGGACCAACATCGACTACCAAGCTCGACCCGCAGCCGAGAACTCGCGTTCATGAATTGCAGGTTGTGCAGATTATCGAATGCAAGGAGGCCGCAACATGGAAGCGGTAATCCCTCTCGGCGACGGCGACGGCGACGGCGATGTTTATGGTTATGGTGACGGTGACGGTTATGGTTATGGCTACGGCTACGGTGACGGCTATGGTTATGGTTACGGTTATGGTTATGGTAATGGTAACGGCTACGGTAATGGTTATGGCAACGGCTA
>Ga0129333_10004281_pt1 | contig 13364 bp, 10 predicted proteins | sample CPB6_08_DNA_FD_94474 | JGI IMG/M metagenome (GOLD analysis project Ga0129333, IMG submission 94474) | Freshwater to marine salinity gradient microbial communities from Chesapeake Bay, USA - CPBay_Sum_0.6_0.8_DNA | ecosystem: Environmental > Aquatic > Marine > Coastal | place: USA: Chesapeake... | reverse complement strand
TTTTCGATCGTCTCGTCGTCGACTTGAAGTTAGGCGGCTCGCCGCGCTCGTCTTGGGCGCGTTGCTGACTTGCTCGCTGGTCGTGCCTGCCAGTGCTGTCACCGAACCGGCACGTAGCGCGAAGCCGGCGGTCACGCTCATCAATCTCAACACTGCGGACGTGGCGACCCTCGCGCGCGAGATGGAAGGCATCGGCGAGGCCAAGGCACGCGCCATCGTCGAGCACCGGCAGCGCAACGGCGCTTTCAAATCCGTCGACGAGTTGGCGCTCGTCAAAGGGATCGGTGCCAAGACGCTGGCGGTGAACCGCCCGCGCTTGACCGTCGGAACCGCTGCGGCGGCCAAGACGAGCCCACGGACGCCGGGGCCCGCAGCCGCGCGCTGAGTTACGCCTGACCGTGGTGGGGCGCTTGGTTTAACATCGCGACTTGTCGAGCCGAGACCTCTCGAGTCGAGAGTTGCAAAGCGGAGTCGCCGATGGCCAAGCGCCCCCTGATCGAAACAGCCGTATTTCCCGTCGCGGGACGCGGCACGCGATTTTTGCCCGCGACCAAGGCCAGCCCCAAAGAAATGTTGCCGGTGGTCGACAAGCCCCTGATCCAATATGCCGTCGAAGAGGCGCTCGCGGCCGGCGCGCGGCGCCTCGTGTTCATCACTGGTGCCTCGAAGCGCGCGATCGAGGATCACTTCGACTCTGACCGCGAGCTCGAGAGCCTGCTCAAGTCGCAGGGCAAGAACGAGCTCGTCAAACAATTGCACAGCGTGTTGCCAAGCTATGCGACCTGCATCTACATCCGTCAGCCGGCACCGCTCGGTCTCGGACATGCTGTGCTCTGCGCGCGGCCGGCGGTCGGCAACGAGCCGTTTTTCGTCCACCTTGCCGACGACCTGATCGACGCCGAGCAGCCTTGTTTGGCGCAAATGGCGACGGTGTACAGTGCCAAGCGGGCGAGCGTCATCGGTTGCGAGACCGTACCGCGACGCGACACCGACAAATACGGCATCGTCGCGGTCGAGGCGGCGGGACAGACCGCGCGCATTCGCAGCATCGTCGAGAAGCCGAAGCCGGCGGTGGCGCCCTCCAATCTCGCCGTGGTCGGTCGTTATCTGCTCTCGCCGGCGATCTTCGATCACCTCGAACGCATCGGCGCCGGTGCGGGCGGTGAGATCCAATTGACCGATGGCATTGCGCGCTTGCTGCACGAAGAGGCGGTGTACGCCTATCGCTTCGCGGGTACCCGCTACGACTGCGGCAGCAAGCTCGGCTACCTGCAGGCGACCGTGGCCTATGCGCTCGCACACCCGGCGCTAGGCGGCGACTTTAGAGCGCACCTGCGCAAAGTCGTTGCTGCGGGTTCGCGGCAGGGACGGCCGCGGCAGAAATAAACGGCGCCCATCTTGGCGACTCCCGGCGGACGCTGCGATCGGCGAGAATACCTGCCTGGTTTTTCCTGAGGAGTCACCGTCGATGTTGCCCTATGTATCGCCGTGGATGGACGAGGAGCTCACGCTCTTTCGCGAAAGCGTGTCGCGGTTCGTCGAGACGGAGATGGTGCCGAACGATCCGAACTGGCGACGGCAGCATGGCGTCGGTCGCGAGATCTGGCGCAAAGCCGGCGAGTTGGGTTTGTTGTGTCTCGATCTGCCCGCCGAATACGGCTGCGGCGGCGGCGACTTTCGCCACGAGGTGGTGTTCTACGAGGAGCTCGCACGGCGTGGCATTTCGGGCTTTGGTCAGGGCGTGCACAGCATGTGCGCGCACTACGTATTCAATTACGGCACAGACGAGCAGAAACGGCGCTGGCTGCCACGCCTCGCCAAGGGCGAGTTGATCGGCGCGATCGCCATGACCGAGCCCGGTGCGGGCTCCGATCTGCAGGGCGTACGCACGCGAGCCGTGCTCGAGGGCGATCACTATCGCATCAACGGCTCAAAGATTTTCATCACCAACGGCGGACAGGCGTCGCTCCTGATGCTGGTGACGCGCACCAATCCCGAGGAGCGCAAGCGGGGCTTGTCGCTGATCATGGTCGAGACCACCGACCTTGCTGGGTATCGCGTGGGTCGGGTGCTCGACAAGATGGGCATGGTGGCCCAAGACACCGCCGAGTTGTTCTTCGAGGACGTGCGCGTGCCGGCCGATTGCCGGCTCGGCGCCGAAGAGGGCCTCGGCATGTACCAGCTGATGGGCGATCTGCCCTATGAGCGGTTGGTGATCGCGCTCTGCGGCGTGGCCGCCATGGAGGGCGCCGTCGCCGAGACCTCGAAGTACGTCAAAGAAAGAAAGGCCTTCGGGCAGCCGATCGGCAACATGCAGACCGTACGTCACAAGCTCGCCGAGATCGCGACGGTGACGCGCGTCGCGCGCGTTTTCGTCGACGACTGCATCGGCAAGCTGCTCGCCGGCAAGCTCGACACCGAGACTGCCTCAATGGCCAAATATTGGGTCACCGACATGCAGCAGCAGGTGATCGACGAATGCGTGCAGTTGCATGGCGGCTACGGCTACATGAACGAATATCTCGTCTGCCGCATGTTCGCCGACTCGCGGGTGCAGCGCATTTACGGCGGCACCAACGAAATCATGAAAGAACTCATCTCACGTTCAGTCTAGGGAGCAGGGAAGCATGGCGCTCGAACTCGTACCGACCGGCAAGGATGTGCCGAACGACATCAACGTAATCATCGAAATTCCGAAGGACGCGGACCCCGTCAAATACGAGGTCGACAAGGCGACCGGCGCGATCTTCGTCGATCGCATCCTCTCGACCCCGATGCGTTATCCCTGCAACTACGGGTACGTGCCGCACACGCTCTGTGGCGATGGCGACCCCGCTGACGTGCTCGTGATTCTGCCGTTGCCATTGGTGCCGGGTTCGGTCATCCGTTGTCGACCCGTCGGCGTGATGATGATGCAGGACGAAGCCGGTTCCGACGAAAAGCTGCTGGCCGTTCCCGTCGACAAGGTGTTCAACGGTTATGGTCACGTGCACGACATCAGCCAGGTGTCCAAGCACTGGCTAGAGCGCATCGGCCATTTCTTTCAGCACTACAAAGATCTCGAGCCCGGCAAGTGGGTGAAGATCAGCGGCTGGGGTGACGCGGCACAGGCGCGGAAGATCGTTGTCGACGCCGTCGAGCGCTTCAAGGCATCCCCTGACGAGATGCATTACTGACGGTGTGGATGGCTCCCCGGGTTGGACTCGAACCAACGACCTGCGGATTAACAGTCCGACGCTCTACCGACTGAGCTACCGGGGAATGGTCGGTCAAAAGAGGCGCGCATTCTCTGGAAAGCGCCGCGGCACGTCAAGTCGGGCCGCGGCGCGTCACGCTGCGCCGAGAAAACGCCGTAGCCTGCCGACGGCGTCCTGCAACAGATCCAGGCGGGTCGCAAACGACAGGCGCATGTGCCCGGGAGCGCCGAAGGCGCTGCCCGGCACGACCGCGATCCCGACCTCATCGAGCAACGCATCGCAAAATGCGGTGTCGCTGGCGTCGCCGCGCCTCTGCATCGCGCCACGGATATCGGCGAAGGCGTAGAACGCCCCGGACGCGCGCAGGCAGCTGACGCCCGGCAGCGCATCGAGGGCGGGCACGAGGTAATCGTGACGTTGCCGGTACTGTGCGCACATCTCGCGCACGATCGCCGGATCGGCGCGCAGTGCCGCCACCGCCGCGTGTTGCGAGATGCTTGAGGGATTCGAGGTGCTCTGTCCCTGGATGGTAGCCATCGCGGCGATGATCTCGGCGGGGCCGCCGCAATAGCCGATACGCCAGCCGGTCATCGCGTGGCTCTTCGACACCCCGTTGATGGTGACGGTGCGCGCGTACAGATCGGGTACCACTTGCGCGAGCGTGCTGAAGGACTCGCTCGCCCACCAGATCGTCTCGTACATGTCGTCGGTGCCGATCACGATGCGCGGATGCGCGCGCAGCACTTCACCCAACGCCTGCCATTCGCGGCGCGTGTACGCCGCCCCGGTCGGATTCGATGGCGAGTTGATGAGCAACAAGCGGCTGCGGGGCGTGATCGCAGCCTCGAGTTGTGCGGCGCTGATTTTGTAGCCCTGCTCGGGACCCGTGCCGAGAAACACGGGCTGCGCATCGGCGAGCCGCACCATATCGGGATAAGACACCCAGTAGGGCGCGGGGATCAGCGCCTCATCGCCCGGGTCGAGCACCGCCAGACAAAGATTGAACAAGGTTTGCTTGGCGCCGCAGGACACGAGGATCTGCCGACGCTCGTAGCGAAGCTCGTTGTCGCGAAGGAATTTGTCGCGGATAGCGTCTTTGAGGGCAGGCGTGCCGCCGACGTCGGTGTAGCGTGTCTGACCTGTGCGTATGGCCTCCATGCCGGCTGCGGCGACCTCGACCGGCGTGTCGAAATCGGGCTCGCCGGCCGTCAGGCTGATGATGTCGTGGCCCTCGGCCCGAAGCGCGGCGGCGCGTGCCGTGGCGGCCAGGGTCGGTGAAGGCTTGACGCGTTGCACGCGCTGCGAAACAGGCAAAGGCATATGCGGATATAGTAGACCTTGCATGAGCGAATTTCGGCTTGAATCGGCATATCAACCGGCGGGTGATCAACCGACGGCGATCGCGGCCCTGACTGACGGGCTGCGCAGCGGGCTTGCGCACCAGACCCTGCTCGGGGTCACCGGTAGCGGCAAGACCTTCACCATTGCCAACGTGATCGCGGCGGTGCAGCGACCCACGCTCGTGCTGGCGCACAACAAGACGCTCGCCGCGCAGCTCTACGGCGAGTTCCGCGAATTTTTTCCGCACAACGCCGTCGAGTACTTCGTGTCGTACTACGACTACTACCAGCCCGAGGCCTACGTTCCCTCGAGCGACACCTACATCGAAAAAGACGCCTCGATCAACGAGCATATCGAGCAGATGCGCCTGTCCGCCACCAAGGCGCTTCTCGAGCGCCCCGACGCCATCATCGTCGCGACTGTCTCCTCCATCTACGGTCTCGGCGACCCGCAAGCGTATCTCGCCATGGTGCTGCACCTCGTGCGTGGCGAAATCCTCGATCAAAGAAAGCTGTTGCGACGTCTTGCCGACATGCAATACACGCGCAACGAGGTCGATTTTTCGCAGGGTACGTTTCGGGTGCGCGGCGACGTGGTCGACATTTTCCCGGCCGAATCCGAGCGCGAAGCGCTGCGGGTCGAGCTGTTCGACGAGACCATCGAGTCGCTGGCCGTGTTCGATCCGCTGACCGGCGAGATCAAACGCAAACTGCCGCGCTACACGGTGTACCCGGGCACTCACTTCGTCACGCCCAAAGAGCGTTTGATCGGCGCCATCGATCTCATTCGCGAGGAACTGCGTCTGCGACTTGCCGAACTGCGCGCCGCCGACAAGTTGGTCGAGGCGCAGCGTCTCGAGCAGCGCACCATGTTCGACATGGAGATGATGAAAGAGGTCGGCTATTGCGCGGGCATCGAGAACTACTCGCGCTATCTGTCGGGACGCGAACCCGGTGAGCCGCCGCCTTGCCTCTACGATTACCTGCCGCCCAATGCCCTGCTGATCGTCGATGAAAGTCACCAGACGCTGCCGCAGCTCGGTGCAATGTACAAAGGCGATCGTTCGCGCAAAGAAACCTTGGTCGAGTACGGCTTTCGTCTGCCCTCGGCGCTCGACAACCGTCCGCTGCGTTTCGAGGAGTGGGAGCGTACCGCTCCCCAGATGATCTTCGTCTCGGCCACGCCGGGGGACTACGAGGCGCGACATGCCTCCCAGGTCGTCGAGCAGGTGGTGCGGCCGACCGGTCTCGTCGACCCGGAAGTGGAAGTGCGGCCCGTGCGTACGCAGGTCGATGACGTGCTGTCGGAGATTTTGCGGTGCGTCGAGCGCGGCGAGCGCGTGCTCATCACCACGCTCACGAAACGCATGTCGGAAGACCTCACCGAATATCTCGACGAGCATGGGGTCAAAGTGCGTTACCTGCACTCGGACATCGAGACCGTCGAGCGCAGCGAGATCATCCGCGATCTGCGGCTTGGTGTGTTCGACGTGCTGGTCGGCATCAATCTGCTGCGCGAAGGTCTCGACATGCCGGAGGTCGCGCTCGTCGCCATCCTCGATGCCGACAAGGAAGGTTTCCTTCGTTCCGAGAATTCATTGATCCAGACCATCGGTCGTGCCGCTCGCAACGTCAACGGTCGAGCCATCCTCTACGCAGATCGCATCACGGGCTCGATGCAGCGCGCCATGGACGAGACCGATCGCCGACGACGCAAGCAGATGGCCTTCAACGCCGAGCACGGCATCGTGCCGCGGGGGATCGTCAAACAAGTGGTCGACGTCATGGAGGGCGCACGCAGCGAGGGCTTTGCTGCCGTGCTCAGCGGCCGCGGCGCGGGCAAGGCCTCGCGGGCGAGCGAGTCCGCACGCGCCGGGGCGGCGCGTCGGTCCTCGGGCAGCGACAAAGATATCTTGTCGTTGCGTCCGGAGCAGGCGCTGCGTCGCATGAAGCAACTCGAAACCGAAATGTTCCGGCACGCACGCAACCTCGAATTCGAGGAGGCCGCGCGTCTGCGTGACGAAATCGAAAAACTCAAGCGGGCGGGCCTCGGCCTGCCGGAGGTGAGGGCAGGATGAAGCGCAGAACCGTGCTCTGGATGGGTCTGGGTACGATCGGCGCGCTCGCCGTGGGCGTGGGGTTGATGCCCGTTCGACAGCGCTTGACGGGGGGTGCCGATGCACTCGATCGCGCTTCGGGGTTCGCTCCCAACGCCTGGGTCAGCATCAATCCCGACAAATCGATCACGCTCTTCATGCCGCGCGCCGAGATGGGGCAGGGTACCCACACCGGCCTTGCGATGCTGCTCGCCGAGGAGCTGGCATGTTCGCTCGCCGACGTTCGCATCGAGCCCGCGCCGATCGCTCGGGTGTACAGCAACATCGCCGCGGTCGCCGGGTCTGCCGCAACGCAGCCCGCGCAACCGAACTTCGTGGAGCGCGCGACGCAGCATTTCATGGCCAAGTTCGCGCGCGAATTCGGCTTCATGGTCACCGGCGGCTCGAGCAGCATCGCCGATCTTTTCGTCGTGCTGCGCGAGGCTGGGGCGATGGCCCGCGAGACGCTGCGCTCGGCGGCGGCACGTCACTGGAACGTTCCGCTCGAAGAATGCGTCGCGCGCGCCGCGCAGATCGTGCACACGAGCGGCAAGGTCATCGACTACGGTGATATCGTCGCCCGCGGTCCGGAGCTGCTCGAGCCCGTCCACGAATACACGCTCAAGAAACCCGAAGCGTGGACGCTCATCGGCACGCCGGCGAAGCGCCTCGAGTCGCGGGACAAAGTGACGGGTCGCGCGCTCTTCGCCGCAGACATCCACGAACCCGGGATGTTGTACGCCGAATTTTCGATGTCGCCTTTCTTTGACGGCGAGGTCGAGGTCTACGACGAGGACGCGGCCCGCGCGGTCCCCGGCGTCGTCGAGGTCTTGAAGATCGCCGCCGGGGGTGGCGCGCCTGCGGCCGTCGCCGTGCTGGCCGAGCAGCGGTGGCGGGCACAGCGCGCCGTGGGAGCACTCAATGCGCAATGGGTGGCAGGTGCTGCCGGCCCGTTCGAGCAACAGGACCTCGATGACAAGTTGCTCGCGGGTCTGCGCGACGATGCGCCAGTCGCGACGTATCACGATGTCGGCGAGGTCGACGCCGTCATCGGAAATTCCGGTACGGTGTTGCGGGCAGATTACGAGGTGCCATTCCTCGCCCATGCGGCCATGGAGCCGCTTTGTTGCGCGGTCAAATTCGACAAGGATCGCGCGACCGTGTGGGCCGGTGTGCAGATCCCGGACGTGGCACGCAAGGCCGCCGCGCTCGCACTCGGGCTCGAGCCCGAACAGGTCACGCTCAACGCGATGCTGATGGGCGGTGCCTTCGGCCGCCGACTTGATGCCGATTTCGTCAGCCTCGCGGCGGCGGTCGCCCGTGCCGTCCCCGGTCGTCTGGTGCAGGCGCTGTGGCGGCGCGAAGACGACATGCGTCACGATTTTTACCGACCCGCAGTGCGTGCGCGGTACACGGGCGTGCTGGAGCTCGGCCCCGGGCTCTTGGTCGCGCTCAATGCACACAGCGCGAGCCCCTCAGTCATCGCGCAGGCGGTGCCGCGGCAGCTCGGACTGCCGGGCAACCCCAGCAAGGCCGACGTCGAGGGCGCTGTCGATCAGGGCTACGAGATCGCCAATCATCGGGTGCAGCACGCTCACGTCGAGTTGCCGGTGCCGCTCGGTTTTTGGCGCTCGGTGGGTCACTCGCAGCACGCGTTCTTCCAGGAATCCTTCATCGACGAGACCGCGGCCACCGCGCGCATCGACCCGCTCGAGTTCCGACTGCGGCATTTGCGCGGCCAGCCGCGACATCGCGCGGTGCTCGAACTCGCCGCCAGCAAGAGCGACTGGAAGCAGCCGCCGGGCGTGGCCCGCGACGGCAAGCCGGTGGCGCGCGGCATCGCGCTGCACGAGTCGTTCGGCAGCCTCGTGGCAGCGGTGGCCGAGGTGTCGCAGGGCGAGGCCGGCGAGCCGAGGGTGCATCGGGTCGTGGTGGCGATCGACTGTGGTACGGCCATCAACCCCAATCTCATCCGTCAACAAGTCGAAAGTTCGGTCATTTTTGGTCTCTCGGCGGCGCTCTACGGTCGCATCGCCATCAAAGAGGGCCAAGTGGTGCAGGGCAACTTCGACAGCTACCCGGTGCTGCGACTCGGTGAGACCCCCGTCATCGACACCTGGATCGTACCGAGTACGCTGCCGCCCGGCGGCGTCGGTGAGCCTGCGTTGCCCCCCGTGGCGCCGGCCGTGGCAAGCGCGCTCGCCGTGCTCACGGGCGAACGGCACCGGCGGTTGCCGCTGGTCGGGGCCTAGGGTATCGTTCGCGGCCTTTCTGCAGGCGCGTAGCTCAGTGGTAGAGCACCACCTTGACATGGTGGTGGTCGGTGGTTCGATCCCACTCGCGCCTACCAACCCGGCGGGGGGCGTTTTCGCATCGCGGAAGCGCCCCTTTTGCCATGGGCCGAGCCCCCGCCACCCTGGCGAGCTCGCCCCGCGCGGACGGAGTGTGGCATCGATGCCGGTGATTACGCTGCCTGATGGCAGTCAGAGGACTTTCGACAAATCGGTCACCGTGGCCGAGGTCGCCGCCAACATCGGTAGCGGTCTTGCGAAGGCGGCGCTCGCCGGCAAGGTGGCCGGCAAGCTCGTCGACACCTCCTTTGCGATCGCCACCGACACGCGCCTCGAAATCGTCACCGACAAGCACCCCGATGCGCTCGAGGTCATCCGGCACTCGACCGCGCACTTGCTGGCGCAGGCCGTGCAGGCGCTATTTCCGGATGCGCAGGTGACCATCGGGCCCGTGATCGAAGACGGCTTCTATTACGACTTCGCCTACAAGCGGCCGTTCACGCCCGAAGATTTGGTCGCCATCGAAGCCAAGATGCGCGAACTCGCCGAGGCCAATCTCGCGGTGTCGCGCCGCGAAATGCCGCGTGACGACGCCGTGTCGTTTTTCAAGGGCCTCGGTGAGCACTACAAAGCCGAGATTATCGCCAGCATCCCCTCGAACGAGGCGATCAGTCTCTACGGCCAGGGCGAGTGGGTCGATCTTTGCCGCGGCCCGCACGTACCCACGACCGGCAAGCTCAAAGTATTCAAGCTGATGAAGGTAGCCGGTGCCTATTGGCGCGGCGACTCGCGCAACGAGATGCTGCAGCGCATCTACGGTACGGCGTGGACCAACGACAAGGACCTCAAAGATTACCTGACCCGTCTCGAAGAGGCCGAGAAACGCGATCACCGCAAGATCGGCCGCGAGCTCGATCTGTTTCACATGCAGGAAGAGGCCCCCGGTGCGGTGTTCTGGCATCCGAAGGGCTGGAGCGTCTTCCAGACGTTGATCGGCTACATGCGCGAGAAACAAAAGGCCGCGGGCTTCCAGGAGGTCAACGGTCCCGAGCTCATGGATCGCAGTCTTTGGGAGGCTTCGGGCCACTGGGAAAAATTCGGCGAAAACATGTTCACGACGCAGACGCCGGACGAGCGCGTCTATGCGATCAAGCCGATGAACTGCCCCGGCCACGTGCAGATCTTCAAGCAGGGGCTGCGCAGTTATCGCGATCTGCCGATCCGCTACGCCGAGTTCGGCAAGGTGCATCGCTACGAACCCTCCGGTGCGCTGCACGGACTGATGCGGGTGCGCGCGTTCACGCAGGACGACGCCCACATCTTCGTCAATGCCGAGCAGATCACCGCCGAGTCGGTGGCGGTGACGCGCCTCATTCTCGACATCTACCGCGACTTCGGGTTCGATGACGTGCGCATCAAATTCTCCGATCGCCCGCCGAAGCGTGTGGGCTCGGACGACATCTGGGACAAGGCGGAGGCGGCGCTCAAGGAAGCCGCGCGCGTCGCCGGCATCGACTACACGCTGAACCCGGGCGAGGGCGCCTTTTACGGGCCCAAGCTCGAATTCGTGCTGCGCGATGCGATCGGGCGCGATTGGCAGTGCGGCACCCTACAGGTCGATCTCAACCTGCCGGGACGGCTCGGTGCGCATTTCATCGACGAGCACAGCCAGAGACAGACGCCCGTGATGCTGCACCGGGCGATCTTCGGTTCGCTCGAGCGCTTCCTCGGCATTCTCATCGAGCACCACGCGGGGCGGCTGCCGAGTTGGCTCGCGCCGACCCAGGTAGTTCTCATGGGGATCACGGAGCGCCAGGATTCGTACCTTCACGAGGTCGCCGATTTCCTTAAAAATCAGGGGCTTCGGGTCGAAACCGACTTGCGTAACGAAAAGATCGGCTTTAAGATTCGCGAACACACGCTGCAACGCGTGCCCTACCTATTGGTGGCAGGCGACAAGGAAGTGGCAGCGCAGCTTCTGTCCGTGCGTACCCGCAGCGGCAAGGATCTGGGTCAGATGTCCCCGCAGACTTTCGTCGAGCGGTTGCGCGTCGAACTGGATAGCCGCGGGCGCCGAATGTTGGAGGATTGACGTATCTCGACAGCAACAAAGCGCATTCGGCGCAACGAGGAAATCACGGCGCCGCAGGTGCGTGTGATCGCAGCAGACGGCGCGCAGGCCGGAATCATGACCCGATTCGAAGCCCTGCAGCTCGCACAAGGCAGCGATCTCGATCTGGTCGAAGTGTCGCCGATGGCGGAACCCCCGGTGGTTCGCATCATGGATTTCGGGAAGTTTCTCTTCGAGCAGAAGAAGAAAACCCACTCGGCGCAGAAGAAGCAGAAGCAGCAGCAAGTCAAGGAAGTGAAGTTTCGTCCCGGTACGGAAGAGGCCGATTACCAAGTCAAATTGCGTAATTTGCTCCGCTTTCTGACCGAGGGTGACAAGGCCAAGGTAACCCTGAGGTTCCGTGGTCGAGAAATGGCGCATCAGGAGATCGGCCGTCGACTCCTCGATCGGTTGGTTCAAGACCTCGCCGCGCAGGCGAACGTCGAGCAGAACCCGCTGATGGAAGGTCGGCAGATGGTCATGGTGTTTGCGCCGAAGAAGAAGTGATGCGCTGAGCGCGCAACCTCCCCATGGTGGGGCGGTGCCGCCGGTTCATCCGCACGCAAGCGGGCCCTCGCGGGCCTTGTGAGCGCAGGCAAAAAAGGAGTGATTGCAATGCCCAAGTTGAAGACCAACCGGGCGGCAGCGAAGCGTTTTCGCAAAACGGCGAAGGGCTACAAGTCCTATTCCGCCGGCCGCCGCCACAACCTCGGCCACAAGCCGCGCAAAACCAAACGCCAACTGCGTTCGGGCGGATCGAGTCTCGTGCATGAGAGCGATGTCGGTCGTCTCGACCAGTTGCTGCCGCACGCCAAGTAATCCACCGAGGTAAATCACCATGGCAAGAGTCAAACGTGGCGTGACTGCGGGTCGTCGCCACAAGAAAGTTTTGGGTAAGGCGAAGGGCTACTACAACGCTCGTCGCAAGGTCTATCGCGCCGCCAAACAGGCCGTGATCAAGGCCGGTCAGTACGCGTACAAGGGCCGCCGTCTCAAGAAGCGCGATTACCGCGCACTCTGGATTCAGCGCATCAACGCGGCAGCGCGGCAGTTCGGTCTGTCGTACAGCCGCATGATGAACGGCCTCAAGATCGCCAACATCGAGATCGACCGCAAAATGCTCGCCGACATCGCCGTGCACGACGCAGCGGCGTTTGCGGCGATCGCCACGAAGGTCAAGGCAGCGCTCGGCATCGCCTGAGGATCGGTCGTGGGCGATCTCGCGACCTTGGTCCGCCAAGCACTCGACGACGTGGCGGCGAGCACGACGCTCGCCGCCCTCGACGAAGTGCGCGTGCGGTGGCTTGGCAAGAAGGGTCTCTTCACCGAGCAACTGAAGGCGCTCGGGGCCTTGCCTGCCGCCGAGCGGCCGGCCGCCGGTGCGCGCATCAACGAGGCCAAACAAACGCTGCAGGTCGCGATCGATGCCGCGGCCGAGCAGCTGTCGGCGGCCGCCATCGAGGCAGAACTCGCAGCGGGACGTATCGATGTCAGTCTGCCGGGTCGTGGCGAGTCACGCGGCGCGGTGCACCCCGTGACGCGGGCGCGGCTGCGCATCGAGAGCATCTTCCGCAATTCGGGTTTCGAGGTCGCTTCGGGTCCCGAGATCGAAGACGACTTCCATAACTTTGAAGCGCTCAACATTCCCGCCGACCACCCCGCGCGGGCCATGCACGACACGTTCTATTTTCCGGATGGTCGGCTGCTGCGCACGCACACGTCACCGGTGCAGATCCGCGAACTGCGCAAGGGGAGGTTGCCGCTCGCGATGATCATGCCCGGGCGCGTTTATCGCTGCGATTACGACATGACCCACTCGCCGATGTTTCATCAGGTCGAGGGACTGGTGGTCGATGAAAATGTGAGCTTCGCGCACCTGAAGGCGACACTGCAGGGATTTCTGCAGGCGTTCTTCGAGAAAGAGTTGCGGATGCGCCTGCGGCCTTCGTATTTTCCGTTCACCGAGCCGTCGGCCGAAGTCGACATGTCCTGCGTGTTCTGCGACGGCGCGGGCTGTCGCGTCTGCAAGCACACTGGCTGGCTGGAGATCGCAGGCTGCGGCATGGTGCACCCGAACGTCTTCAAGGCGGCTGGCGTCGATGGCGAACGCTGGACGGGATACGCCTTCGGCATGGGCATCGAGCGGCTCGCCATGCTGCGTTACGGCGTGAACGACCTGCGTCTTTTCTTTGACAGCGATCTGCGCTTTTTGTCGCAATTCGGTGCGGCATGAAGATTTCTTTGGATTGGCTCGCCGAGTGGGTGCGTAGCGGTCTCGATGCGCGCGAGCTCGGTCATCGCCTGACGATGGCGGGCTTCGAGCTCGAGTC
>Ga0129333_10004280_pt1 | contig 13365 bp, 20 predicted proteins | sample CPB6_08_DNA_FD_94474 | JGI IMG/M metagenome (GOLD analysis project Ga0129333, IMG submission 94474) | Freshwater to marine salinity gradient microbial communities from Chesapeake Bay, USA - CPBay_Sum_0.6_0.8_DNA | ecosystem: Environmental > Aquatic > Marine > Coastal | place: USA: Chesapeake... | reverse complement strand
ATTGAACTGTCTTCTTAGTTCACTACATCTTTTTGAACTTTCTGGGTTGTTAATTAATCTATCAAAAAAATTATCGGTTTCTTTTTGTAAATTACGATTGTCTCCGTATTTTGGATATTTTTGTTCGTAATCATAAGCCGGTTCGAATTCCGTTACAAGACCATAAAATCTAATATAAGAATCTAACATTTGGAATAGTTCCCAATTTGATTCATCATCAATTACTTGTATGTTTTTCTTAATTATAAATTTTATGAAATGTGTAATAGGTATTCTAATTTCATAACCATAATCAACATATAAAAATTCCTTTTCTCTATCAACTATATTTTGATTATTTTGTTCGTAACTTTCATATGACAAATCCGCGATATCAGTATAAAAAGCATCTTTAATATCATCGGATGCCTTATAATTTTCGAAGAAATCACGATGGAGTGTTTCAAAATTATCAATACCTATTTCATCCGAAATAGTTTGTTTATTTTCTTCATAATAACCCTGAAGGTATTTAATAAGTTCATCTTCAATATAGTCGTCAATACCCCTATCTCTAACATCGTTATATACCCATTCCCATCCATTATCGGCTTCAGATTCGTAATAATTAATATTGTTATAATGTTCTTCGGCATACTCTTCCAATTCATTAACTCCTAAAATCAAATAATTGTCATCGATGTAAGGAACGTTGTTCAATTTATCTGAAGATATTAATGTTTGTAATGTGGCCTCATCGTTATTGACGATTGCTACAACTAACGGATTGTCACTATTATCTGTAACTTTTTCTATGAGTTTCATCGACCACTCATCAGGTAATAAATCAAATCGTTTGAACTCCAAATTAATTTGTTCCTTAGAAACTTCACCGAAAAATGAAGGGAAGAAAAACTTTAAGATTTCTTGATTTGATTCGTCTTTCAAAAATTCTTTAGTGTTAATTCTACGGTCGTCCTTATCCATATATTGATTAGATTCAAAATGGAACTGAAACTTACTATCAGGATTTTTCTTATTAATCATGATATACAATGGACCATCTTTCGAATATGTTTGAAATCTATTAGACCTTTCTTTATGTTTCGGATTAAGAGACAACGGACCCCAAGTTGTACACCATTCTGTGTTATAACCTAAATAACATCCTGCTCTTTCTGTTTTGGGGTGATAAATAATCCACTCATTACCATTAAATAATAAATCATATTCGTTTTCGGGTAATGCTTTTAATATCTCACTTAAAGTTTTTCTGTCTTCAATTATGTATTGTTTTACCAATTCATAAATGTCACCTAACTCCTTAATTTTATTAATATCTATTGTGACATTGTGTTTATACGCATAACTCAAATATTCCTTCGCCTTATCTAAATCCTCTAATTTTAAACCTCTTTTTTGATATAGTGAAATTAACAACTTACCAAATCTTCCTATCCTTTCAATTACATCATTTTTAACTTTAGATTGTGGGTCTGATTGTACGATAGATAAGAAAACATCGTAAGGTATCTTACTATAATACTTTTTGTATATTTCTTCACCCGATAATTCGGTCAATAAATCCTCTAAAAGGAACTCAAATTTCATAATTTATAAATATCCAAGGATATATAATAAAAAACCCCTCATTTCTGAAGGGTTATTTAATTATTGTTTTGGACTTTTTAGATACCTGTCAAATTCGTTTTTATATTCTTTAACAGATTCATTTAAAGGTTCTTCTTCTCTTATTCTTAACTTATCTAAACCACCCATTACATCTTCCATACCAGGAATATCATATTTTGGACTATCTTCTTCGCTTTTCTCATCTTCACGTTTCTCATCTTCGCGTTTATGAACTTCAATTTCATGACGTAATGCTCTCATCAAGATATCCATATCCAAAGACATTGAATCTGAATCCTTCGCTTTTAGTATGTGGACAATCGTTGGTGCTAATTCTTTTGCTAATGCTATTTCCATTGACCCAACACCAACTTCATTCATTTCACTTTCGTTTTGTTCTTGTATGTTTTTATTATTCACAACCAATCTTTTCAATTGTTCTTCAGTTATCTTTAATTTTTTACTCATGATACTATTTTTATATAAATAGTTGGTTTTTCATTATAAATTTATTATATTTTATGTATGAAAATTACTGTATTTGGAGAATTATGTAAAGACGTGTTTGTATATGGTGAAGCTAAAAGATTAAGTCCTGAAGCTCCGGTTCCAGTTTTTACACCATTGTTTGTTGAAGAAAATCCTGGTATGGCCGGTAATGTGGTGGAAAACCTAAACCCAATTGAGAATAATTTAGATGTTACTTTTTATCATCAAGATGGGAGTATAACTAAAACCAGGTATGTGGATTACAAATCAAATCACATGTTTATTCGTGTGGATTCTGGTGAAGGTAACGTGGTTCCTTTAGTTTTAACTGATGAGATTATTGATACCATCAAAGAATCTGATGCGGTAATTGTTAGTGATTACAACAAAGGATTTTTAAATGAAAAGATTTTATATGAAATAACATACTATTCACGTTTTACAATTATGGATACTAAGAAAAAGATATCTGAAAATTTAGTATCAAATTTCAATTTTATAAAATTGAATGAACATGAATATAATAATTTTGATGAAGACGTGAAAAGAATCTATTCGAATAAATTAATTGTAACATTGGGTTCAAAAGGTGCAAAATATATTGACACAATTTACCCATCACCAGAACCCAAAGAAACTATTGATGTTAGTGGTGCTGGTGATACATTTACAGCATCATTCACATTAAAATTTCTTGAGACTAAGAACATAGAAGAATCTATAATATACGCCAACAAAATGGCATCAATAGTTGTTTCAAAAAGAGGAGTATCAACACCATGGAAAAAGCAATCATCACCGGATCAGAAGGATTTATCGCAAAAAATCTATTAAAAAATATTGAGGATTCTTATGATTTAATTTTCATAAATGAAGACATTTTTGAGAATCCGAATTGGATTACTAAAACAAACAACATATTACATACGTTTAATCCCGATGTTATTTTTCATTTAGGTGCGTGTTCTAATACATTGGAAACTGACGTGAATTATATGATGACCAGAAACTATGAATTCACACGTGTTCTTTCTGATTATTGTAAGAGAAATAATTCTAAAATGATTTATTCATCTTCCGCAGCAAATTACGGAACAAATAATTTATACCCATCAAATTTATATGGATGGAGTAAGTATGTTGCTGAACAATACGTGATTAAAAACGGTGGTATTGGTTTACGTTATTTTAACGTTTATGGTCCATTAGAAGACCATAAAGGGAAGATGGCTTCGGTGGCTTATCAAATGATGGAAAAACAAAAAAACGGTCAGGAAATCAAAATATACCCCCTTAAACCGAAAAGAGACTTTGTTTATGTAAAAGATGTAGTAAATGCAAATCTTTTTGCTGCCAAATGGTATGGTGATTATTCAGGTGATTGGTATGAAGTTGGTAGTGGTGAAGCAAGAACTTTTGAAGATGTTTTGGAAATATTGGGTATTGGATATGAATATACAACCGAGAATGAAATACCTAAGGGTTATCAGTTTTTTACGAAAAGCAGTTCAGATAAATGGATGTTTGGTTGGAAACCACAGTTTAATTTAGAACGTGGATTAAAAGATTATTTAACCTACTTATAAGATATGATACAATTTGTGACTTTTGGGACCGAGGATTATGAACCATTACTTGAAGTTTTTCATGAATCAATTAAAATTAACATTAAGGAAGATTATACCTTAAACCATTACACTTTAAATTATGATAGTAATTTAAAAGATGAAAATTTGGTTATTAGAAAAATAGATTTATTAAAAGACTACAGTCGTCCTGCAAAATATAAACCATATGTGATTTTACAATCTTTATTGGATATTCAAGATGACTATTTCTTATACTTAGATTTAGACATGGTTATGACTAAAAATTTTAATTCTCAATACTTTATTGAAAGAATTAAAGATAGTAAAACCGCATTATCACCAATGTTTTATTGGACATTCTGTTATTTCAAAGATAAATTTTGGGCGGTGGACTTATGTAAGAAAATGGGATTTGAAAGGGGGTTTAGACATCATCAACAAACAAACATAGTTGCTTACACGAAAAAACATTTTCAATTTCTTTTAGATTGGTATCAAGGTATAACTGATAGTGTGTTTGGTCCCGAATCTTATGGTGATGAAGAAATGTTTAATGTAATGTTATCAAAATACAAACAAGATAATAGTTTGGATGTTTGTTGTATAACCGAAAACTATATTAAACAAGGTGACATTTACCAATACATGGTAGAATTGGATAACGGTACGTTTGATATGAACAATTTTTTACCTGATGCCGAAGCATATCATTCCAAATACAAATTTGAAAATATTATGTTCTATCATGGTTTTAAAGATGTTGATAAGATTAAGATTTATTTAAAAACTCTGATTTAACATCTATAAATTTTCTTAATACTCCGTTCATCTCTAACATAAGTGTTCCGTCTAAATCTTTGTACATACTTTTAAATCCGATTCCATCACAACTTTTTGGCCTATGGTTTCCTGGTAACATACCTGATGATATTTCTTTTATAATAAAATCATAATCACCTTCTGTATTAGTCCAATCAAAAAATTCTTTTGAATAATTCATCTTTTTAAATTTTCGTCCAGTATTTATACTAGTACTAGCTTTCTAGTATAAGCAAATCTAGAATAACTAGTACCAGTATACTGGGTTATTGAATTAATTTTTTCCCACTTTTAACGGCATCGTCCCAATTATAATATAAATCCCACCAATTAGGTATTGTTTTATTTCCATCGGTGATGTTATTTTGATACCCTGGTACCGACTGCCACCAAAATATGAGCCACTTAACTTGGTCACTAGTATTGTTATCATAAGACCCACCTGTTAGTGTATTCACAACCATATCAAAATTATATTTTTTCGATGACAACCAAGTATCTACATTAACATCGACAAATGTTCCACCAGACGGTTTCCAAGTCATTATATCTGACTTAACTAATGTTTTGTTACCATAATCATAATGTGATGTGGAATTTGGACACCAATGTGTGTTACCTGCTCTACCTACTTTTGCAAATTTATCCCACCATATATTATCTTTATCGAGATATGACATTTGTGATTCTAATTGATGCCCTCTTACATGTAAATCGGTATCAACACCTCTTGAAGCGTTACAACCATAAACAACATATGTTTTATTGTAAATTGGTAAATCGGTATTTTTTCTTTCACTATTTGAAACGTCACCGCTAGTTGGGCTAGCCATATTTGTTTCAGGAAAATCGTACCAATAAGTTTTGTCAGATGAATTTTTATCTGCCATAACTGAAGGGTAATTATCTTTTGGGAACGAGGTAAACCAAACTTCTTTTACACCATGAATCTCAACTAATTCCTTGAGATTAATTTTACTAAATAAACTTTTGAAATCTATTGTGTTGTGATGTGTTTGATATCCGTCAGAGGGCCACGGTACTAAATTTAATTCATAAATGTTTATATATTTTATTACATCTATGTTCACATATTGTTTTGTGATATTCTTCCCATAATCTCTAAATTTTGTACCTTCCTCAATAGAATACTTGTCTACAATTTTTTCACTTAATATTTTATTTTTTACCGCATTTAAAGTTGAGTAGTTGTACTTATAGAAACCGTCAGGTGCTTTCTCCATATCTAAATTTACACCATCTTTAGTTGGTAAATAATTTATAATAACAACGGGTATTGTAATAATACCGTTTCCTGTTGATTTTAATTTTGTGTTTACCGGTAGATATTCGATTTCGGATACAATTACTGTATCTTTAATTGTGAAGTTTTTATATGAAATGTTAAAAACTCCTTTACCCGATTTTGAACCATAATATGTTTTGTCTTTCAAGAAAAACGTTGTGTCAGTTGTTGTGAACACAACACTATCTGAAAAATCCATTTTTAAACCGTTTGAATATGTTGCAGTTACGTTTGGTTTATACGTACCACTAACAGGTATTGTGTCGGATTTTTTGGTTAATTCGATAGAAAGAACAAATATGGCACCCTTATTATTATCAACAATTACTTTGGGTTCCACCAATTCTTTACTACAACTAATTAAAGAAATTAACACTAAACTTAAAATTATCCTTTTCATAAATTTACATTTGAAACACAAAGATATGACTTTTTATCAAACCAACAAATTTTTTTTAAAAAAAATAAAAACCCCCCAAAAAAATTGGAGGGTCATATTAAACTTTTTTATAATATTATACCATATCGTGTGGTAATATTACATATTTACTACCATCAGGTGACGGTCTTTGTGGGTCGTCATCTGAATAAATAACTTGTTTATCTTTTAAAAATTCTTCAGCATCGGCTAAGGTTGCAAATGTGGTTGTACCTTCTACAGGTGTTGAGGTTCCAGCTAAACATACTTTAAACATAATTTTCTATTTTTATTTTTTTATTTATTAATCCCAAGGCTCTTTTGGTTTAAATTTAATCAAAACGTCCATGTAATTCAATTCGGAACCATCTTTCATTTTACACATTAACTTACCGTCTTCAGTTTTAAAATACCCCACAATACCGAATCCCTCACAATTGATGTCAAAATCAAATTTCACAGAAATACTATCAATATTCGGTCCTAATTTGTCGGACACATCTTTTATTTCAAAGGTGTGTTTTTTATCTGAGTTTGTCAATTCGACAAATTCTAACGAATAACCCATAATATTTTCTTCATATATAAATATCAAGGTCTGAATGTAAAGTTAACTTTCTTCTTTTTTGGGTGGATTGTGTTCAGATGACCCGATTTTAGTGATATTTGGTATAAATTGAAATTATCTTGATACACCTCCTTTCTATTTTTATATTTTTTTAATTCCTCAGTGATTTTTTCGTCTGTCCACTTAATTTTCCTTCCATTAGGTAGATGTTTATCCAAGTACTTTCCAACTCTTGCAATTTGATATAGGGATGGGTTTTGTTTATACAAATCCCTCCTATTTTCATATTTGGATAGTTCTTCTAAAATTCTCTGTTCAGTCCACTTCACACTTAGATGTTTTGGGAAAATTTGTTCCAACAAACCTTTTCTTTGTGCGGTGTTGTATAAACTTTGGTTTTCCCTAGCAACCATTCTTTTGCTTTCATATTTCTTCAATTCCTCGATAATTTTCTCATCTGTCCACTTACGTTTTCTTTCAGGAAATAAGGTTGGGATTAACCCATTTCTGTGTGCGTAATCATATGGTCCAGGTTGTTCTCTAACAAAGTCACTTATAAACTTGTAGTTTTTTGCTAATTCTTTAATTCCTTCAATCGTATATTTTGATTTTTTATGAAATCTCATGTCGGGAATTAATTTCTCTAACCATTTCTTATCCTTTACGTAGAGATATAATTTCATGTTTTTTCTTGATAAATCCATTCTACTTTTGAATGGTTTTACCAACTCCTGACATTCTTCGAAAGTATGATTTAAAGGTTCTTTTTTTGGAAAGATATCGTCCAACAATCCTTTGTAATTCAAAGAGTGATTAAATGCGACCTGACTGTTTATAGTAAATTCAGTTTTTGTTCTATATTTTTTTGCTTCTTCTCGAATAGTGTCAGGAACCCAATAACCCTTTGGTTTATAACGCTTTCTATTAGGAAAAGCAACATCCAATAAGTTTCTTTGTCTTAAGTATGTATGGATTTTATTATGAACCTTACGAAATTCATTTGCGTCTTCATAAGACGAAGCTATTTTCAAATATTCATTCTCCAATAACTCTGTTCTACCATACTTTTTTAGACGTGCAGATTGTTTTGTCTGTTCACTCCATTTTTTACCAGCCATAATTTTTCAATTTGAATGGCAAAAATAAGGGGATTAATTTAATCCCCCAAAAAAATGTGTATAACTTTTATTTTATGTAAATTGGTATTCTGTAGGTTGGTTGTCACTTGTTTGTTGGGTACTCGCTGATTTTACGATGAACGGATATGTTTCGGGTCCTACAATCCCATCAACTTTGATTTTATTGTATTCTTGTATTTTCTTAACCAAATCTTTAGTGGTGTTTCCAAAATAACCTGTTGGTGGGTCAATATTAAGTAATGTTTGTAATTCCTTCACTGCCTGTGTCTTACAACCATATTTTAATATTTTATTCTTACTTTTTACTACATCCACCAATTGATTTGCACAATTTGCAACGTTTAGTTGTGGTTTTTGAGTTTGTTTTGGTGTGGTATTAGATTTCCCAACATTTAATATTCTTACTGATTTTGGATCACTATCTGACCTATACTCAACACCATTGGTTCCACAACTCCATTTACCCATGTTATGACCACCGTTGGTAATAATGTCAGCTATACCATCACTATATAATACGACTCTCTCAGCCACTGCATTTGGTCCTACTTTAGGATTGTCATAAACCAAATACATTTTACCACCACTACCTTTTTGATTGAATAGTTTTGGGTCAATACATTTTAATTTACTATCATCACCTTTCAAAATTTGATAGGGATTTAAAAATTGATTGTTTTGTGTATTTGTTGGAACTTGTTGTTCCTCAATTGTTTTTTTGATTATCTGTTTAAGTTCAGATAATTTAATTCTAATTGTGTTTTTCATTATTTCTTAATAAATTTTTTTAATACAGATAAATTACTATCGATTAATGTTTTGGTTTTAATTCCTGAACGTCTACTTCTCATAGGACGTGGTTTTTTTGCTGCGGTTCCCATATTATCTTTTTTTATAAATATATCTTATCGACCGCATTTGCGAATTTGTGACATTTATCTGACACCTTACCTTTTTCGTGATCAGTAATAGATAATTTCACATTATCGTAATGAACAATCATATCGGGATGATGATTTTGTTTTTCAGCAATTTCCATTACTTTAATCACAAACTTCATCACTTCTTCATATTTTTTAAAATAGAATGTCTTTATTAGTCTTCCACTAACCTCTTCCCATTTTTTTTCTTTTTCCATAAGTCTATTTTTTTGTGATTCAGTTATTAGTATTTTCATCATTGTACAATTTTTTATATTCTTCAAACTTTGATTCCAAAAATTCCATTCTATCAGTCTCACCACTAATAGATTCATACTTTCTCATTCTTTCAATGAATTTTTTAAGACCACCGGTTTTTATATCGGCTTCCATAATAATGATAGATGGTAATATACACTGATTAAATCCCATATCTCATAAATATCACACAATAGTAACGGGACACAATGGAATAAGGACCCAAAGTTCCAACGGGGGTTCCGGCGTGTGAAAGCCGAAGTCAGAAACCCAAAACCGGCATCAGAGGATATTTATATCATTATGACACTAGGGGACTTATGTGAGTTTAAATTAGATTTTCCTGAAGCTGACTTCTGGTTAGTTAGAAAGGGAACGGAATCTACTGTGGGGATGCCTGTAAAGGAATATGATTCTGAACGTATAGGTGTGAAGGTAATTAGAACGGATGTGATTAATCCTCAATATCTATATTACATGTTTATGCACTTGCAACAGTCTGGTAAATTTATACCATTTGCATATGGTTCATTAAATCTAAAAAATATAAGGGTGTCTGATATTAAGAATATCAGGGTAGGATAGAATATACCAAGAGCTCCTAGGGTGGTATCTATGCTCTTTTCTTAGTCTTACGTGTATGTCCTTTACGAATACAACTTTTAACTACGGGACCGTTCTTGGTTTTAACGATTCTCGAGAAATTGTGGGGTCTTACTGATGTTGCCATAGGTATAATGTTTTTGCAAATATAGGAAACTTCTAATATTGTGAATGATATTTTATATCTGTAAGGGTCTCAGCGTCCTTAAAGAACTCATAACGTTGTTCCTTAGTGATTGCTTTATCCATAGATAAGAACAACGCATTAAAGGTTTTATCATCATAGGTCTTCTTACCGGTCTTTTTCTTCTCAAGAAGTTTCTGTGCCATAGGATATATGGTCTTAGAGTTAAATAACATGGTCTTTTGTAATTGTTCGATAGGTGTATTCTCGAACTCACCTGGTTCACCCTGTAAAAAACGATTTAGGAACCCAAGGAGGGTCTGTTCTGGTACAGTTAGGGTGGAAACCTGTTCTTGCAGGGAACCCCCCTTAAAATGACCTATAATGGTGTTATATTGATTTTCGGATATAATGATTCTCATATACTAATAAATACTAATTATCGGAATATAAAACCCTTTCAACAGATTTAATCAATTCGGATTGTCTATTGAACGCATCATTCTCCCAAGGTCTCATCTCATATTCTTTGGAGTTCAATTCAAGGGTCTCACCTTTCCATGTAACATTACCATCATCATACACCAAATCTCCTGATGTATATTGTTGCATATGAATAACTTCATGACATAGAACCTCAATTGTGTTATCTCTATTCATGTTTTGTGTAAACAAATAGAAGTTGGAATTAAAATATCTAACATGTGCTTTCAAATCACCATCAAACTGTGATTTTGCACCATTTGATAATTCACCAAAGGTTACCACATACCCACTTAAACCCATTTGGTCCATTGCAACACTCAATACTGTGTCATAATAGGTTGGGAATGTTCCGTTTTGTATTGTATTATATCCTGAGAGTTCGATTTGATTGAATGGTCTTTCTTCGGCTGTGGATTTTAAAATCAATAAGACTAATAAACCTATAAATAAAAGTCCTATGAGTATTTTTACTATAATATTTTTCATATAGTATAAATACCAATAAAAAACCCTTCAATTGAAGGGTCAATAAGTTAGAACATCTCTCTAAGTTCGTCCTCTATTTCATCAACGTTCTCAGGTTGGTCATCATCCCATGATATTTCAATCCATTCCTGAACACCGTCTTTCTCGGTAATCTCCACACTAAAAGGATATATTGTCCCGTCATCGTCGGTATAATAACCGTAATGGGTAATTTCTGATTTATCTAATGTTATTGACATATGGTATAATTTTATATAAAGATAAGGATTAATTCAATTCTGTTTTCAATATTTGTTCGATATTCTTAAATTCTTTATATGATATTCTAACCAATTTAATACCCATTTTCTTACAGTATTCATCTTTCAACTTGTCATTCAATAATTGTCTGTTGAATTTTTCATACCCACCAAAATTATTAACTGGTTCAAAATGTTGTATTCCATCAAATTCAATACACATATTTTTAGAAGGTATATAGAAATCAAACAAAAGTTTTTTACATCTTTTATCACCTTCTTTTGTATTAACACAATCATTAAATGTATGTTGTCTCTTAAATTGGATATTAAATAACTTTAATATATTACCAATTTCATATTCTCCTTTTGATTCGTTACAATTAGGACAACCACTACCTCTTAAATGAACATCAACACCCTGCAAAAAATCACCATGTTTGGGACAGTTAATGATAACTTTTTGTGTATTTTTTTTACCCATAACCACTTTATCGTAGTTATACTTATTTTTATGAACTTTATTTGACCTTTCAATAAAATCAGATAAAGTTATAAATCTATCGGGTTTTTCGACACAATACTTACAACCTTGGAAACCATTTAAATGATTTGTGGGTCTTTGTTGAAATTCGTTATCATGTTTTAGACATTTGATTTTAACGGGTACGTGACTACTATAATAATTCACATTACTATAATCGTATCTATCACCCCATATTTTTTTGGATTTATTGATAAACTCGTCTTTGGTTAATTTCTGACCATAAACTTCACCCATATCAATCACCGACTCGACAATGATGTCAATTAATTTCATATAGTATAAATATTCCTGAAAATTTCTGGAAAATTTTTTTTCGGTTTTTGGAAATATATTTCCATTTACAGGTTTTTTACCCCCGAATATGTAGGGATATTAAAGGAATTAGAAATATAGTTCCAATTTCCCCGAAAATTTCCGGAAAAATTTCTGTTACGGCATTGACCCCCCTTTTAGACCCCCCAAAATACCCCCTATATAAGGGGGGATACGGGGAGGGGGGAGGGGGTAGGACTACCCATACCCCTCTAACCCCCTGAGTATCAACATTATACCCCATCGTCCCCGTATCTTCTTATTGGTTGGCAACTGCCAAACAATTTCCATTCCCGAAGGTGAACCAACGAGTTGTGGATAACAATGTGGATAACTTTATTTAAAAAATATTTGGTGGTATTAAATAAACAATGTAATTTTGTTTATACAAAAACCAATCATTATGATTACACAAACATTAACTATTCCACGAGGTAATATGATTACTTTGTTGAATGAGGTGGAACGACCTACATTCGTTCACTTGGTAACTGAAACCAAAGTTCGTATGAATAAAAAGGGTAACCCCTTTTACGAACAAATCAAAAAAGTTCTAACTTCAAACTTCTACATTGGTAGTGAGTATGAAAAGAGAGTGAATGTGAATAGAGAGAAAGAGGGTAAGGAAACGGATTTTGTTTCTTCTCCTTTGAGTGGTAAAGTTCATATCTCTAAATGTGTTCTTACCAATACCAATCAAGAGAACGGAGTTAAGTATTATTTGATGTGTGAGTGGTTTAAAAGGAGTTATCCTAAAGTTCAATACATTCACAACGGAAATAGTATTGACAAACAAATCTTTGAAAGTTATTTGGTAAAGAGAAAAGAGAGTGAGAAACAAGATTTGGAAAATAAGGTTAATATCGTAACCTACGGAATGGATAGTATCAAAGAAATACGAATGAATAGAACACGATACATTCTAACTGATTAAATCAAAAGTTCCCCCACTTTTGGAAACCACTTCATTATGAGGTGGTTTTTTTTTGACCACAGAATTTCTCCTGATCCGGTTTTTAATTTGTTTGGCATTTATTTGACCTTGAGGAGATGTTCGTCCATCCGGAATATGGTTTGGCAACTTTACTAATACAACCCAACTTGAGTCAGGGACCTGGAATAATTTGTTTGGCAGTTGCCAATCAATAATCCACAGGATCCTTGTAGAAAATCTGTATGATGATTGCCAATACATATTCCGGATGGGTCTTCAGGTGTGAAATTTCTTTTAAGAAAATTTTAACAATTATTTTTGGTGGTGTCATATAAATGATTTACCTTTATACTATAAATGATAATGTTATGACTATTAATGAAAAATCTATTTGTGTAATGATTTCTTCTAAAGATTATAGAGAACATCACATTGATTATACACAAAAAAATATCCTTAAGTATGGTAATAGATTAACCAACGAACAATTAAACTTAATGTATGGTAAAATCAATTT
>Ga0129333_10004278_pt1 | contig 13370 bp, 7 predicted proteins | sample CPB6_08_DNA_FD_94474 | JGI IMG/M metagenome (GOLD analysis project Ga0129333, IMG submission 94474) | Freshwater to marine salinity gradient microbial communities from Chesapeake Bay, USA - CPBay_Sum_0.6_0.8_DNA | ecosystem: Environmental > Aquatic > Marine > Coastal | place: USA: Chesapeake Bay... | reverse complement strand
GCGTGGAGGTTCGAGTCCTCTCTTGGGCATCGGGGAATTAACTCAGTTGGTAGAGTGACAGCTTTGCAAGCTGTAAGTCAGGGGTTCGAGTCCCCTATTCTCCATATAAATTATAATAGAGATCGGTAATTAAATGCGAATTGTTGGTATTAGTCCAAGTCATGATTCTTCTGTATGTGTCTTAAACGATGGAAAGATAGAAGGATTTTATAAAGAAGAGAGATTCTGCGGCATTAAGAAAGAATCTAAACCATACCTCTCTATCTTAGAAGCTCATAAAAATCTTAAAGGTCCAGTAGACTTTGTTGTTATTTCAACTCCAGATGGAATTGAAAATGACCACTCAGCATCTAAACTCAGTAAAAGACTGTTTGATTGCGATATTCTAGATATATCCGATTCTCATCATATTACACATGCCGCTTTGGCATTTGAAAATAGTCAATTTGAAGAAAGTTTAGTTATAGTAATTGACAGAAATGGTACTGTAATCGATCAAAAAATAAGAGAATCCGAAACCGTAATTTTAGCAAAAAAGAATCCATATTCTTTTGTAGAAATTTATAAAAATTATTGGTGTTCGGCTCAAGGAGAACTATCGTCTACAATTGTAGACGGAATTACTAATCATTTGCGAAAAGAAAATCCTAAGACAAAAATAGTAGCTAGAAGTTGTTTTAATACGGTTAAAGTATATGAATCTGCAACGACTTTAATCGGTGAACATCCACTAGAAAATGGAAAAACTATGGGATTGTCTGCATATGGCAATCCAGCTGGATATCCCGATTTATTCCTAAGAAGTTTGGATCCTGATGTTTACTGTGTTCCGCATGATTCTTATTTTCTCCATGAACAAAGAGGATCTCATGTAGTACCAGTAGTATTCAGAGAGTTAAATCATCTCTCTTCAAACGGTGTTCCCAAAAAAGACTATGAAGTTTATGCAGATTTTGCAAAACACGTTCAGAATCAAACACAAGAAGAAGTATGCAGAATGATTCAACATTGGGTACATAAAACTCAAATCAAAAATGTTGTGATTACTGGTGGATATGGACTGAATGTAGTTGCTAATTCATACTTCGTAGAAAAACTACCTGACGTTAATTTCTTCTTTGAACCAATGGCAGATGATACTGGAAACAGTATTGGAGCTGCAATGTTAATATACAAGGAAAAATCGAGAACCTTACAATCTCACCCTCTAACTGATACATTCTTCCACGGAAATGAGTACTCATTAGATGATATTGAAGGAAAAGATGTAGAACTCGATGAGATTGTAGATTTAATTCTGGATCAAAAATCTGTTGCTGTATACCAGGGATATGCAGAAGCAGGTCAACGTGCATTAGGCAACAGATCTATTCTGTTTGATGCTACAAATCCAGACGCAAGAACTATAGTCAACTTAATTAAAAAACGTGAGTGGTATCGTCCATTTGCTGCAATGATCTTAGAAGAAGATGCAAATGAATATTTTGATATGCTGGGACTAAAGAAAAGTGAGTCTATGACAAACTCTTTCCAAGTTAGACCACAACATAAGGAACTATTAAAAGGAATTTGTCATGTCGATGGATCATGTAGACTTCAAACTATCAATAAAAACCACAGTCTTTACGATCTCTTGGTTAAGATAAAAGAGAAGAATCATGTTGGTATTCTTTTAAACACTAGTTTTAATCTTGCTGGACAACCTCTTGTAGAAACTCCAGAACAGGCGTTAACTACATTGAAAAATTCTTCTCTTGATTATCTTTGGTTCCCCACTTGCCAAAAATTAATAAGTAACGTATGATGTGAAAGTCCGTGTGAAGGAAGTCCGACCAACATAGTGTGGGTAACCTCTCTGATTAATATCAGGGAGGTTTTTTACTGTCTAAATAAGACAGAAGAATATTAGGTTTGAGCTAATAAAATGCCTCTCTCAAGATTAGAAAATTTCTTAAAGAACGCTGAAGGTAATATTTTATATGTTAATCCCAGCGACTTTGATGCAACAGATAGTATCGAGAACAGAGGAAACTCTTTAACTCGTCCATTTAAGACAATTCAAAGAGCATTACTAGAGGCCGCAAGATTTTCATATCAAACAGGAAAAAATAACGATAGAATCGATAGAACAACTATCCTTACTTTTCCAGGCACTCACTATATCGACAACAGACCAGGATATACTGTAGTCGATAATAATGGAGCAGCAGAATATAAAGCTAGAAGAAATAGTGGATATGTTGTACAGACTCTAAATGAGTTTACGACAGAAACCAACTTTGACATCTTAGATAGAAATAACGAATTATATAAGTATAATTCCACAGAAGGTGGCGTAATTTTACCTCGTGGTACTTCTATTATTGGTCTAGATCTGCGTAAAACCAAAATCAGACCACTATATGTTCCAGATCCAGAAGACTCTAGATTTGAGTATACTTCTATCTTTAGAGTAACTGGTACTTGTTACTTCACTGCGTTCACTCTGTTTGATGCAGATATTAACAAAACAGTTTATTATGATTTTGATGGCAATACAAAACCACCAACATATTCCCACCACAAACTCTCCTGCTTCCAATACGCAGATGGAGTAAATAATGTTGGTATTGACGGTGTAGATAGTGGTCTAACTGACCTAGACATGTATTACTATAAGATTGCAAAAGCTTATGGTGATGCATCAGGTAGAGCTATTGGTGACTATCCAACATTCGATGATTTTGAACCAAACGTAGACGAATTTAGAATCGTTGGTGACCTTGCTGCTGACCCAATTGGAATCACATCTATCAGGGCGGGTGATGGTAACACATCGAATACTATCATTACAGTAAATACAAACAAACCACACGGTCTATTCAAAGACACTCCAGTTTTAATTGCAGGTATTACAACTAGTATTCAATCATATAATGGATCATTCCTAGTCAGTGAAGTACTTACTGATAATCAATTTAGATATATTGCTCCATCTGCACCAGGAAACCCACTACCAATTCCACAAGAGATTCAAAACTCTTCCGTTATCATTGAACCAGATACCGTAAGTTCTGCATCTCCATATATCTTTAACTGTTCACTCCGTTCTGTTTACGGTATGAATGGTATGGATTGTAATGGTGACAAGGCAACTGGATTCAAATCCATGGTTGTTGCTCAGTTCACTGGTATTTCAATTCAAAAGGATGACAATGCGTTCATCATATATAATCCAGATACCGCCGTATTTAATGATACTTTAACGGTGGCAGATGCGGAGAAACCCCTTCACTCCAACTCAAGAGCCATTTACAAACCAACATACGAAACATCGCACATGCGTATCCGCAACAATGCGGTTGTGCAAATCGTTTCGGTGTTCGCTATTGCGTTTGCCAGACACTTCCATGCAGAAAGAGGCGGTGACGCATCCATCACCAACTCAAACTCAAACTTCGGACAAACTGCATTAGAATCATCTGGATTTAGACCAGAATCTTTCGACAGAGACAATACAGGATACATCACTCATATTATTCCACCAAGAGAATTAGTAGAGGAAGAAACTACAGTATCTTGGTTGACTCTTGATGTTGCAAAGACTATTGGTATTGCAAATACATCAAGACTTTATCTGTATGGTTACGATACTTTTGAAGTTGCTCCACCATCACAGATTGACTCATATAAAGTTGGTGGAAAGAAAGGCGAGATTCTGTATTTGAGTTTGATTAATACCCTCTCTGGAACTGCAATTCAATCCACATACGAAGCACCTATCTTGATGCAAGTACCAAGTGGAATTGGTACTTCCAAATCGAAAGAATATGATGTTATTAGAAGTACTGGTGTAAACTACATCGTATCTAACGTATTTGGTCTTATTCAACAACACCAACTAGTTAATGGCGAGAAAATAAGAATCTTCAGTGATACTGGAGAAACGCCAAACGGAATTGAAAATGATAAGATTTACTATGCAATTACTGGTGGTACATTAGCAAATGATAGACTACAAGTTGCGGCAACTTACAACGATGCTATTGCTAGAAGACCAATTACTGGTTTATCAAACGCAGGCGGAAAACTCAAAGTTGTAAGTACCGTTGCAGATAAGAGTCCTGGTGAACCTGGACACCCAATTCAATGGGATGATGTTAATAAGAATTGGTATCTTATTGTAAATCCATCATACTCAGTAAATACAATTTATCCTAACTTGTATGCACTTGGTGTTGGTATCATTGGTGAAGAATCTGGTTCGACCTATATCACTAGAAGAGTAGATAACAGATCTCTCTTGGACAGAATCTATAGAGTTCGTTATGTAATTCCAAAAGAACACGTAGACGCAAGACCACCAACTCCTGGATTTGTTTTACAGGAATCCAAGTCAGTTGGTGTTGGTAGTGCTTCTTTCTTAACAGCAGACTTAACCAACCCAACTCAACTTAAGAATGTTAAGATTATTAAAAATGCAACTTATGCATTAAATACTCTTACTTTTACCACAGAAAAAGATCACAAACTTGTCGATGGGGATCTAGTATCTGTTAAAACTATTGTTAGTTCAAACAATACCACTGGAAGGTATGGGTTTGGATACAATGGAGAACATGTCGTTGATAACGTAATAAATTCAAAGCAATTTACAGTTGCAGGAATTACTACCAATCCAGGTACATTTTTAAATCAAATCAACCAAAGAACTACACAACAACAAATTGAAGCTTTACCAACGGTTCAAAAGTCTAAGAGTGTAGATTCTGTTTATGTTTATCGTGTAAATGAAGTAAGACCTCATAGACCAGGTATTTCTGGACAAGATGGTATCTATACCGTTACTCTTGTTTGTGGATCGATTCCTTTAGATAAAGACTTAGGATTTGGTGTATCATTCAAGTCATTCTCACAAGATGTAAGAAATCTATATCCACAACAAGATAGAGATAACTACGATTCTGATCCACAACCAACAGTATCTTTTGCTACACCAGAAATTGTCGGAAGAGTTATCACCAACGATAGAAAGAAATCTATCACTAGAGAATCTTTAAGCATCTTAATGCAAGGATTCAACGTTGGTACTGCGGTAACTGGCGCTGTTATTACTGGTACAGGTAATACAACTATTACACTCTACGGTACAGTAGAACACAAACTTAATTCTATCAAAAAATTAAGTATAATTAATCCTGGTAGTGGATACAACAATGCGTCTGGTATTGCAACTGTAATTTACGATGCTGAACTAGTTAATAATTCACTCGCTGGCAGAAATGCATCTGTTAAAGTGACCGTTTCTGCTGCAGGAACTGTTACTGATATTAGATTAAATGATGGTGGCGCTGCTTATGGCATTGGCAACACCATGACAATTTCTGCTTTCCCCGCAGGAGCACCTATTTCATACGCTGTCGTTCAAGTCGATGAAATCTTCGATAACGTTGGTGATGGACTAGATTTATCTGGATTTGCCAACCCCGTATATAATGGAACATTCAAAATCGTCGAAGTACCAACATCTAGATCCGTTTCTGTTGAACTGGGAACAGCTAGATCTGCAGGTCCTTATTATGAAGAAAGAACCGATAGAAGATTCCCAACATATAGTCTCGCCAATCCTGGTGTAGGTATAACTTCCATTGAAGTTCTTGATAGGAATAAAGGTGTCGCTAGAGTAAGAACATCAAACAATCACACTCTCGTTGCAGGCAATACATTTACAATTTGGGGAACTGGTAATGAGTTATTTGATGACAGAACCTTTGTTATTGATGACGTAGATCCAAATCTACCTCTGAAAGGATTGCATTTTAATGTAGGTGTGGTAACCACTGGAATCTCCACCGCATATTCCCTAACAAATGCAAGATTGATTGGATACGGTATCAGAGCCAAAGCAAAAGCACTTGGTTTGGGTGAGAATAATCTTGGCGCTAGAAGTGGAACTATTTGGTCAGGCATTAGTACAACCTTAGCCGCTCCGATTTCATCCACAGATACAACCATCGTTCTTACTGATACTGCAGGATTAAAGAGAGGTGATTATTTACAAATTAACTCTGAAATCGTAAGACTTGTAAACGATAACTTAAACAAGATTATTCGTGGACAATTTGGTACTACTGCACAAGAAGCAATTTCAGGCACAACTGCTAAGAAAATAGAAGTTATGCCAATGGAATTGAGAAGACCCTCAATTCTCCGTGCATCTGGACATACCTTTGAATATCTTGGTTATGGTTCTGGTAACTATTCAACATCTCTACCACAAAAACAAAATCGTGTTCTAAATTCAGAACAACAACTTACTGCACAGAAGAAAGAACTTGGTGGTGGTAAAGTTGTATACACTGGAATGAATGACAGTGGTGAATTCTATACTGGATACAACAAACTATCCGCAATCACTGGTGAAGAAGAGATTATTGGCGCACCAATCTTCACTTATACAGGTGATGATGCAGAAACAGAAACAACCAAGAAACTTTCTGGAGTATTCGATGAACTTCTCGTAAGAGAGGGAATGACAGTTGAAGGTGGAGATAACAACAATAGAACTTCACAATTCTATGGACCAGTAAACTTCACCAAAAAAATTACAAATAACTCAGATGAAGGAATCGAGACCGTAAACCTTTACATCAAGGGTAGTGCGCCTCAAGGTAAACTTCTGACGGTCGGTATTTCAACTCCAACAACAACTAAGAGATCTGGTGATATTTCATTCGTTTCAACTCCAAACGCTGGTGGTTGGCTTGGTTGGATTTATACGGAGGGTGAGTGGAGAAGATTTGGTGTAGTTTCTCAAGAAAGAGACAGAAACTTTATTAAACTTGACCAACTTGGTATTGGTCAATCTGGAATCGGTGCATTTAACTTTACTGATGCACTTGAAGTTAATGGTACAGTTAAGGTTAAAGATCTTTATGTTACAGGTATCGTTACCTTCGCTTCCAACCAGACATTCTCTGGTGTTACATACGATACACTTATTGTTAGAAAACTAGCAAACTTCTGGGGTTACAATACATCTGGAGGCATTTCAACCGAAGGTATTCCTTGGGAAAACTACAATCGTTATACTCAAGTACACGAAGCAGGTGTATCTAGACTTTACGATCTTGAAACAGTTGGTACGTATGTAACCTTCAAACCATCATCTAAGATTAGAATTGAAGGTCCAATCTATGACTCATTTGCTGGCGTAAGTACCTTCCTAGGAACTCTTAATGTTGGCAATATTGAAGCCGCTGGTGGATCAGTAAACGTTACATTCCTCACCGCAGTTCAAGCTGGTATTGATACTCTTGCTGTTAATAATAGACTATCTGCAAGAGTCGGTGTTATTACCGATTTACATTCTACAGTTGGTGTATTCACAAATGGATTATATGCAAATCTTGGAATTGTCACCAACTTCTTCTCAGATACTGCTAGGGTAGATACCCTTTATTCATATAATGGTATTTCTACCAACGTTTATGCAACAAATAACGTAACAACTCCAATTATCTACAGTGCAACTGGTATTATTACTAATATCAGTGGAACAAACTTAAACTATACAAATATAACTGGTACTGCAGTCACTGCAACCAGATTGAACTTTACTGACCAATTCTTTGGTCCTACTGCATTTGTTAATACTGGTATTATTACTGCTGTACAAGCACGATATATTGGTGGTCTAGGCAATGCAGGACCAGGACAACCATCCTTACAGATGAATGTCAACTCTGGTGTTGTAACTTCTCTCGTTGGTTATGCATTAACATTCCAAGAGTTCCAGCTTACATCTGGTGGACGTGCATCTATTCCAAATCTATATGCAAATACTGGTATTATCACAAACCTTGGAGATGGATCGACTAACCAAACAATTAGATTGGGTCCAACAGGTAAGATCTTTGCATTCCAGTTTGAATCTACTGCTACAAACTCTGCACCTCCAATTATCACTAACTCAAGTGTACTGGTACAGAACCTTAACGCAGACCTACTAGATGGATTGGATACATCTTCAACTGACCAATCAGGAAGCACTGTTGTTACTAGAACAAGTGGAAACTTCTCGGGTAATATCATCACCGCAAACTCATTTAATGGCGGTTCGGGTGTATTCAGTCAAGTAACCTGCAATGGAGGAATGACCGTAAGTGGCACAATTAATGCCAACGGAGGAATTACTGGAAGTATTTCTGGTAACATTTCTGGTAATGCCGCTACTGCAACATTAGCAACAAATGTTAGAGGTAATGGTGGATGTGTAATTTATAACAGCAGTTCAGATAGTACAACAACTTCAGGTAACCTTCAGTTTGATGGTTCTAACCTAAGAGTTGGTGGAGACATCACTGCATTTGCTTCTGATATGAGACTGAAGACGAATGTAAAACCAATTGAGAATGCTATCGCAAGAGTCCTCAAACTAAGTGGATTTACATATCAGTTTAATGAAGTCGGAGAGACACTTGGATTTGATAGATCTACTTGGCATTCTGGCGTATCCGCACAGGAAGTTCAAGAAGTTCTACCAGAAGCAGTTGCTCCTGCTCCATCAAATCCAGATTATCTAACAGTTAAGTATGAAAAACTTGTTCCTCTTCTGATCGAAGCAATTAAAGAACAACAACAACAAATTACTGAATTGAGAGGTAGAATTTCTCACTTAGAATCCCACCAATAAATAATTTTAATTAAAGAGTTGTTATGAACTTAAATTTTATAGATTCTGATGAGATTGGCATCAGTGAGAATTTATTCTGCAATAATGTTAAGATAGGACCAGATAAAAATCATCCTGTTATTATAATCGATAACGTTTTCAAGGATCCACAAAAATTTATTGAAAACGTTATCGAAAAAATACCATTAGAAACTGCTGCAAAAATGAATCGCAGTGTTGTGGATGGAAGTATTAGTGCATTTCCTGGAATACAAACTGAGATAAGGTTGAGAATCATTCAATTAAGGTCGTTATTAAAGTATTCTATTAATAACTTTATGGATTTCAATGTAGATAATCCAGATGAACTTGAAGTGCATTATCAACTCAATATAATTAACACGGATGAACCATGCCAATGGAGATCTGTGCAACCCCATGTAGATCCATCAATGCTTGCATTTACAATCTACTTAAATGAAGATAAAGATTGCAAAGGGGGAACTTCGTTCTATAGTCATGAAAAATGTGGCATTTATAATATGGAACATGTAAATTTAAGATTTAAAAGAGAAGAAGAATATTGGGAATATAAGGAATGGGAATATCAAAATATGGAAAAATTTGAACAACTTGTTGAATTAGATAAATCACACATCGACCCCATTTGGAAAGAGGAATATCATGTTCCAATGAAATTTAATAGAATGGTATTATATCCATCGTATCTTTGGCATACAGCAGTATATAATAAAGAAGATTTTGTGAATACGCCAAGACTAAGTATTTCTGGATTTATCGGGAAAGAATATTTTATTGGTGGTGGATTTAGAGAACACAGTGTCGAATAAATTATCCGATTATATTCATACTTTTAGTGATGTTTTGGACGCTGATGATTACTTCAGATTACTACATCTCGTAAAAAACTACGACTTTGGAGAAATATCTTCTCCTAATGGTTCGGTGTATCAATTAACTGGAGAAAGATATAATAAAAAATTATCTCCAAATGATGGAGAGATATTTGATTTAATACATAAAGCATTCATCAAAACTCTACCAAAAATATATGATTCTTACTATCCATTTATTCCAACTGACCTGAGATACAATAAATATAGTGGATATTGGTTATGTAAATATACTGAAGGGAGTTATCTATCTTACCACACAGATTCTGACGCTGATTCTGCATCAGTAACTGCATCATTTGCAATTAATTCAGATTATGAGGGTGGTGATATGATTTTCTGGGATGACTATGTATTGGAGAAAGAGAGAAATTGTATTCACGTATATCCAAGTTCTTTAACATATCCGCATAGAGTAGATAAAGTAACAAAAGGAATTAGGTATTCAGTTGTAGTGTGGTTTGCTTACCAAAAAGGGGATGATTGGAGAAAACAATGGTAGATTTCGAAGCACTCAAGAAGTTAATTAGTACAAACAGTTTTAAGGATCTTGTTAATCAACAAGATATCACTAATATCCAATCAATAATCGAAAATAATCCAGATTTTTTCAATCAAAAAAGATTGTTACCTGGTGTTATGTTCATACAGGAAGCAAATAATAAAGTAAACCAAGAAAGAACAAAATATGGTTTTAGGGTATCGCAACCAACAGGAGTTGGACAATGGCAAGATACCAAAGGAGTAATATATAATTCAAAATTTTTAAATTATTTGATTGGTGAAAAAAATGTAATATTCGACTCTGAAGGAATTGCTGAGGAGATTATTTTCTGCGAATCTGTCCCTCTATTTTCGGAAAGTATAGAGTACATTACTACATTTATTTCGGAAGTATTAAAAACGGAACAACTAACTCCCTTATCAGAATTTTTACACAAAATAGATGGTATATCTGATGAGTATGAAGGTCATGATTATTTTGTAAGACAAATCTTTATTAACTATAGAAATAATACTGCAAAACTTTGGTTGTATAAAGAGACAAATAATAATGAAAGATTGAAAGAGTTAGTAGATCATATCGCAACAAATAAAACTAGTAGATTTTGGCAAAATGCCAACGGAATAGCGGATTGCTGTCAAGATAGATTCTACGATCAATCCACATTAACGGGAGTTATTATAGAAATATCCAAAGATGGATTATCGGATTATGTTGGATATAATTTCCAACCTTCTCCTGAAAATACAGACAAATATAAAGAAACATCAAATATCATCCTTAGTGATGCGGTCCGTTGGGAGTGGTTATCCGAAACAGATACTTTACAAGTAAATCAATGGATAGATCACGTTGGATTTAATAATATTTTTATTGGTTTTCAAGTAGAATCAGTCTCATCTGAAATTAATTCTCGAATAATATACGGAAACGCAGGACTTAGATAAGAGTATAACTTCCAGAGTCGGATGTGGTAAGTTTTCCTGCACTATTTCCACCACCAGCACCACCGTTACCACTATTGCCGCCGTTCCCGCCGCCACATCCTCCGAATCCTCCGCCTCCAGAGTTGCCACCGTTGCCGGAAGATCCCTGATTACCTACAGATCCCCATCCGCCTCCGTCGCCACCACGACCGCCGCTTCCTCCACTGCCGCCTCTTCCTGATCCACCATTGCCACCATTTCCGCCTATACCCTGATAGAAAACTGTACTAAACGTATCTACCCAATTAGTTCCATTCCAATAATATCCTCTACCCATACCGCCATCGCCGCCATTTCCTCCATTTCCGCCACTGTTATTTCCTCCATAACATTCTCTTTGAGTTCCGTTACAAAACCAACTGCCATCACATTTTACCGTTCCTCCCTGTCCTCCATTTCCTCCGTTTCCGCCATTTCCGCCGCGACCACCGCCTCCACCAGCACCTTTGATTCTATTAACAAGGTCATCATTTCTTACTCTTAATGGTGATGCCAAGTGCAATGCAACATTTCCTGTTCCACTATTCCTATCTCCAGGTCTACCCATAACCATAGACCCACTGGACATGTATAAAGTACATGTTCCTTGCATTCCTTGATTAAATCTCAATCCAGGATTTGCATCATTGGATCCAGAGAATCCATTAAATTGAACCTCTTTACGTATATTTGCAGTCCACAAAGTATCCCCAAACATTTCCCATCTTGCTTGAAGATGAGTAAAAGTACCGTTACAGAAGGATGTTATTTTTGCTGTACTTCCTCTGAATTGAGAGAATGAAATACTTCCACCCGTAGGTATTCCATTATTATAAGAAACTGTAGGAATATTAGATCCTCCTCTATAATAATTACTAATACTAGTTCCACCTCCAAAGGAAGATCTTATACTACCCAAAGATATTGAACCAGACGCAAATAAGTTATCTGGAGTAATAGTAATCTGATTTTGAACTAGATTCGAAAAATCATTTACGTTTTGTATATCTAATGGTTCATTGATTGTATATGTCTCCGATTCTATAGCGTTAATTACTTTAGAACCAGTTGAAGATATTTTAGAAACGGTTACCTTATCGTCATGGACAACATATATTTTATCATAATTTCCATTAAATTCATTAACGATTCTTTTATCTCTTAAGAATTGAATAGCATCTTTGAAATCAGTATTTTCTATAATTGTTTTCTCCGAAGGTCTAACAATTACATTGACATAAACTGCCGCAGGACCAGTATAGTATTTGATTAAAGTTTCGGTATCAAATACTGATCTACCTTCACCATCAATTTCTTTAATTCCATTTATTACTTCCGTAGATCCTTGAACGATAACAGGTCTCTCTCCATTCAAACGTTCTGGATCATGTTCTCCATCATAGTACCAAATATAAAGTAGAAACTCTCCATCATATGTTTTAAGTGTTTTATATATCTTTGCTTGAAACTTTGCATCAAGTCTTTTTGGCGCCCATTCTGGGGTAGTACCTTGAACTGCCTGTTCATTTGCTGCAAGTTCCAGTTCTTTTACTGATGTTGGACTTAATACAGACATTTGGTATAATAATAGGATGCTACAGCATATTTAGCAATCTAAATAAGAAAAACTGAGGTTTTATTATGTCTAAAGAAGAAAATTACAGAAAAGAACTAGAAGAAAGAGCCAATGTTTTAAGTGAAGAACTAAAACAAATGGAATTAGAATTTAATAGAAAGAAAGAAGAGTTCTTGAAGATTCAAGGTGCGTTAGAAATGTTAGCAATTCTAAGCACTCCAGCACCTGACCTTGGTGATGAACCCTGACAGAGTTATTATATTGAATTTGAGCACCTGAGTCAAGTATTATGCCTGTATTAGATATACTACCCACTCCTTTGTATGTGGAGGAGTGTCCATTTCATGATCAAAACAAACAGTTATTCAATCAGGAACTTCTTAAAGTAATGTCTGAAGGTACTGAGAATAATACATCTAAAGGACTGTATCATTTTGATCATTATTGTGTATTGCACAAAGACATTTACTCTCGATTTAGAAGTTGGGTAGAAACGCAGGCAGAAATATTCTTAAAAGATGTATTGGGTTACTATTTGCCCGATTCAGAATCTATGATGGTTACTGATAGTTGGTTTAATATATGTGCAAAGGATGGATATCAGTATCCGCATTATCACACAAACTCAATGGTCTGTGGGTTGTATTATATTAATTTTGACGAGGATAATCATGCTCCGACTTATTTTGCCAAGTCGGATTCCCTCAGAAAGTTTCCTCAACAACCATCTTTACAATTAGATTATGCTAAAAACACT
>Ga0129333_10004276_pt1 | contig 13371 bp, 13 predicted proteins | sample CPB6_08_DNA_FD_94474 | JGI IMG/M metagenome (GOLD analysis project Ga0129333, IMG submission 94474) | Freshwater to marine salinity gradient microbial communities from Chesapeake Bay, USA - CPBay_Sum_0.6_0.8_DNA | ecosystem: Environmental > Aquatic > Marine > Coastal | place: USA: Chesapeake... | reverse complement strand
CAGGTGACGCCGTCGTGGCCGACGATGATGGCGTGGTGGTGGTCAATGCAGCCGATGCCCGCAAGGTGGCGGATGCGGCATCTGCCCGCGAGGCCAATGAAGGCGACAAGCGGGCCAAGCTGGCTGCTGGCGTATTGGGGCTGGACATGTACAACTTCCGTCAGCCCTTGGAGAAACTCGGTTTGAAATACATTGACTAAGCCGAGATGTCTCTAACAGTTACCAATCCTTGCCATGAATAATTTGCATAGACGCTTTTTGTTGGCCTTCCTTGCTGCGGCATCCCTGCTGGCGGGATGTGCCACCCAGGCTCCCCAGGCATCGCCCTTAGAGAAGTCAACTCTGGCCCCCACAGGAAAACTACGGGTCGGGGTGTATCTGGGCAGTCCGACTTCACTGGTGATCAATCCCAAAACCGGCGAGAAAAATGGGGTCAGCTATGACCTCGGCCGCGAATTGGCGCAACGTCTTGAGGTGCCGTTCGAGCCGGTCGAATTCGGGCGTGTGGCGGAGGTGGTCGAAGCCCTGCGCGCCGGCAAGATCGACTTCACCATTACCAATGCCAGTGCAGCGCGTGCCAGGCTGGTTGATTTCAGCGAACCACTGATTGACCTGGAACTGGGCTACCTGGTGCCTGCGGGCAGCCTCCTCACATCGGTCGATGACATCGATCGGCCGGGCATGCTGGTGGGTGTGTCTCAAGGGAGCACCTCTCAAGGCGTTCTGGGAACCAGGTTCAGGCATGCCAAGGTTGTGCCGGCACCGACCCTCAAGGTTGCCGCCGAATGGCTGAAGCAAGGCAAGTTGCATACCTTTGCGACCAACAAGGGCATTCTGTTTCAGATGTCTGATGAACTGGCCGGATCCCGTGTCTTGAATGGTCGTTGGGGTGCCGAGCATTTGGCCATTGCCATTCCCAAAGGGCGAGAGGCTGGCAAGGCGTTCATCATGCGGTTTGCCCGCTCGGTGCGCGAGGAGGGTCACTTGCAAAAAGCGATTGCCAAGGCCGGACTGCGTGGCACGGCTGCGCCAGAGGCAAACTAAAACAACCATTGGAGTCTGAACCATTATGTTGCATACTTTTCGATCGTCTCTCCACTTTCTTGTGGCCGGGATACTGTTCTGCGGATTAGCCGCCCAGGCACAGAACTACCCGGTCAAGCCTGTCAAGATCGTGGTGGGCTACGCCGCCGGCGGTGCCGTCGATACCATCGCCAGAACGGTCGGTCAGGCACTTGCCGCCAGCCTGGGGCAGTCCTTCGTGGTGGAAAACAAGCCTGGGGCCGGGACCAATATTGCGGTCAAGCAGGTGATTGATGCCGCGCCGGATGGTTACACCCTGATGCTGGCCGCCAATGCCCTTGCTGCCAATCCTTCGCTTTACCAACCGGCCCCCTTTGATCCGGAACGCGACTTGAAACCCGTGTCGCTTGTGGGCCGTGTTCCGGTGGTCATTGCCGCCAACGCCAATGCCCCCTTTTCCACCATCGCCCAGTTGATTGCAGCAGCCAAGGCGCGCCCAGGCCATATTTCATTTGCCAGTCCTGGCAATGGTTCCACGCCGCACATGGCCATTGAGTTCTTCAAACGTGCTGCCGGTATTTCACTGTTGCACATCCCCTATCGCGGCGGCTCTCCCGCGATCACAGATGTGATCGGCGGGCAGCTGCCCCTGGTGGCGGTCAATGCCCTGGAGGTACAGCCTCATGTCCGTAGCGGCCGGCTTAAGGTGTTGGCGGTGCTCAGTCCCAATCGCACCCCAGTATTCCCGGAGACGCCCACCATTGCCGAATCAGGCTTTCCCGGCTTTGAAGCCTCGGTCTGGTACGGATTTGTGACGCCTGCGGCCACGCCCCAGGCGGTAATTGCCAAATTGCATGCCGAAATACAAAAGGCTCTCCAGACCCAGGAGGTCAAGGCCCGCATGACCGCTGTGGGGGGTGAGGTGCTGCCCGCGAGCAGCGAACAATTTGGCGCCCTGATTCGCTCCGAGCGGCAACGCTATGCCACCCTGGTGCGCGAGGCCAACATCAAACCCGATTGATGGCGCTGAACCCTTCACTGGATAAAAAGGTAACACGATGGAGTTTCAAAAGACACCCGGCTGGCTCGATTGGTACAGCGGTCCAAGCAAGCCGCGTTTCAAACTGCCGGCAGGCGCAGTGGATTCGCACTGCCATGTTTTTGGCCCTGCCAATGTTTTTCCCTATGCGCCCGAACGCAAATACACCCCTTGTGATGCGTCCAAGGAGCAGCTGTTTGCGCTGCGAGACCATCTGGGGTTCGACAGAAATGTGATCGTTCAGGCAACATGTCATGGGGCTGATAACCGAGCCTTGGTCGATGCACTGCAAGCTTCCCAAAACAAGGCGCGCGGTGTGGCCACCGTCTACCAGGATGTGACCGATGCAGAACTGCAGCGCCTGCATGCAGCTGGGGTGCGTGGTACCCGGTTTAATTTTGTCAAACGCCTGGCTGATTCCACCCCGCGCGAAGTCCTGCAGGAAATTGCCGAACGTGTGGCACCCCTGGGTTGGCACATCGTGATCTACTTTGAGGCACAAGATCTGCCCGAGTTTTATGATTTTTTCACCGCACTGCCCACGCCTGTGGTGGTGGATCACATGGGACGACCCGATGTCAGAAAGCCGGTCGACGGGCCTGAATTCTGTCTGTTCATGAAGATGATGCGCGAGCACACCAACTTCTGGAGCAAGGTCAGCTGTCCTGAACGCTTGACCGTGACCGGCCCTGCAGCGCTGCAGGGCGAACAGCATGCCTACCGGGATGTGGTGCCGTTCGCCCGTACCTTGGTGGAAAATTTTCCGGACCGAGTGCTGTGGGGTACCGACTGGCCCCATCCCAATCTGAAAGACCATATGCCAGACGATGGCTTGTTGGTCGATTTCATTCCTCACATTGCACCGACCGCTGATCTGCAGCAAAAGCTTCTGGTGACCAACCCGATGCGCTTGTATTGGCCTGAGGAGGTTTGATCATGGCTTTGGATAAACCGTATCAAGATGTTCCCGGCACCATCATTTTTGATGCCGAACAATCGCGCAAGGGCTACTGGCTCAACCAGTTCTGCATGTCGCTGATGAAAGCGGATAACCGTGAACGGTTCAAGGCGAACGAGCGCGCTTATCTGGATGAATGGCCCATGACCGAAGAACAGAAGGATGCGGTCATGGCCCGAGACCTCAATTGGTGCATGCGTACCGGAGGCAACATCTATTTTCTAGCCAAGTTGGGGGCCACCCTGGGCAAAAGCTTCCAGCAAATGGCTGGTTCCATGACCGGCATGACGGAAGAAGAGTATCGCGACATGATGATTCAAGGCGGCCGCTCGGTGCAGGGCAATCGTTTCGTCGGCGAAGACGGTGATGCACAGCCCCAGCACCAGCCTCAGGGTTCGGGTGCCGGTCGGCTGGTTTGATGGATAGAGGAAACTTCATGGCCAAGATTACAGCCTCAGTATTTACATCCCATGTGCCTGCCATCGGGGCGGCCATGGATTTGGGCAAGACGCAGGAGCCTTATTGGCAACCGCTGTTCAAGGGTTACGAATACTCTCGCCAGTGGATGAAGGACAACAAGCCTGATGTAGTGTTTCTGGTTTTCAACGATCATGCCACTGCCTTCAGCCTGGAGATCATTCCTACCTTTGCCATTGGAACTGCTGCCCAGTACCAGCCTGCCGATGAAGGGTGGGGGCCACGTCCGGTGCCGGTGGTGAAGGGGCATCCACAACTGGCTTCCCACATTGCCCAATCGGTGATTCAGCAGGACTTTGACCTGACCATTGTCAACAAGATGGATGTAGATCATGGACTGACGGTACCGCTGTCTCTGGTCTGTGGCTCACCGCCGAAGGAGCATTTCGAGTGGCCTTGCCCGGTGATCCCGTTTGCGGTCAACGTGGTGCAGTACCCAGTACCCAGCGGACGGCGTTGTCTTGAATTGGGCAAGGCCATACGCCGCGCGGTTGAAAGTTTTGATGAACCCCTCAACGTGCACATCTGGGGTACGGGTGGCATGAGCCACCAGTTGCAAGGTCCGCGGGCTGGCTTGATCAACCGGGCATGGGATAACGCCTGGATGGACAAGCTGATCGCTGACCCTGAGGCCACAGCCGATATTCCGCATATTGAGTATGTGCGTGAAGCGGGATCCGAAGGCATTGAGTTGGTGATGTGGCTGATTGCCCGGGGTGCGATGGCTGATCTGGCCGGTGGCGCCAAACCCACACCGTTGCATCGCTTTTACCATGTGCCAGCATCCAATACCGCTGTTGGCCATTTAATTCTGAATAATCAACCCTAAACCTTACCTGATCGTCAGGTTGGGTCACTCACGGAGATTCGCATGAGTAAAGAGAAAACTATCAAGGTCGCCCTGGCTGGTGCTGGAGCCTTTGGGATTAAACATCTCGATGGCATTCGCAATATCAGTGGGGTCGAAGTGGTTTCTCTGGTTGGAAGACGACTGGAGCCAACTCAGGAGGTGGCTTCCAAATATGGCATTGGCCATGTCACCACCCAACTTGAGGAGGCACTGGCCATTCAGGAGGTGGATGCGGTGATTTTGTGTACACCCACCCAGATGCACGCGTCCCAAACGATTGCCTGCATGAAGGCGGGCAAGCATGTTCAGGTTGAAATACCCATGGCTGACAGCGGCAAGGATGCCGACGCGATTATCCGGGTTCAAAAAGAGACGGGCCTGGTTGCCATGGCAGGGCATACACGCCGCTTCAACCCCAGTCACCAATATGTACATCAAAAAATTGTTGCCAGGGAATTCAATATCCAGCAACTGAATGTCCAGACCTACTTCTTCCGGCGCACTAATATGAACGCATTGGGCCAGCCTCGTAGCTGGACTGATCATTTGCTCTGGCACCACTCTGCCCACACGATTGACTTGTTTGCTTATCAGTGCGGCAGCCCGGTTGTGCAAGCCCATGTGGTGCAAGGCCCAATTCACCCCAGCCTGGGCATTGCCATGGACATGTCGATACAACTGAAGGCCGCCAACGGCGCCATTTGTACCTTGAGTCTGTCATTCAATAATGACGGACCGTTGGGAACTTTTTTCCGCTATATCGGTGACACGGGTACCTACATTGCGAGCTATGACGACCTGTTCAACGGCTACAACGAAAAAATTGACGTCAGCAAGGTCGACGTCTCGATGAACGGCATTGAATTGCAGGACCGCGAGTTTTTTGCGGCAATTCGCGAAGGCCGTGAACCAAATTCCAGCGTGGCCCAGGTCTTGCCCTGTTACCAGGTCATGCAAGATCTGGAAAACCAGCTGAATGCGAATTAATTCAATGGCCGCAGCTATCGGCTGACTTTCGATTGCTTTATTGGCCTTGTCTTTTATCGGATAGTGCTGAAGGACTGCCGACGTAGGAATCATTACCATGCAAACCCGAAAAATTGGCCCTTTTGAAGTCTCGGCTGTTAGTCTGGGCTGTATGAACATCTGCCATGCCTATGGCAAACCGCCACCCCCTGAACACGCCCAACGCTTGTTGCTGACGGCTTTGGATCAAGGGGTGACCCACTACGATACGGCGGCCATGTATGGGTTTGGCGTCAGTGAGACGATCATCGGCAAAACCCTGTCCAGTCGCCGCAGCGAATTCATGCTGGCCAGCAAGGGGGGTATGGCTGGGGTGGATGTGGCTGGCGACGGCAAACTGGTTCGTGTGATTGACGGCCGACCTGAAACCCTGCGCCGCAATTGTGAAGACAGTTTGCGTCGCCTGCAAACAGATGTGATTGACTTGTATTACCTACATCGCTGGGATAAGAAAGTTCCCATTGAGGACAGTGTGGGCGAGTTGTCACGTCTGGTCGAACGGGGGCTTATCCGAACGATAGGCCTGAGTGAAGTTTCTGCTGCGACCTTGCGCAAAGCCCATGCCATCCATCCCATCACCGCCTTGCAGACGGAATACTCCCTATGGACACGCAACCCGGAAATAGCAGTGCTGCAGGCCTGTCAGGAACTCGGGGTAGCCTTTGTGGCTTTCAGCCCGACAGCGCGGGGTTTCTTGACCAGCAGCCCACCTGACATCCGCGCATTGGATCCTAAGGATATTCGCTGCAGCATGCCTAGATTTTCGCCCGACAACTGGTCGGCGAACCTTAAACTTTTGCCCGCCTTTGAGGCGCTGTCTCAAGCAGCAGCTTGTACACCTGCTCAATTGGCCATCGCTTGGGTACTTCATCAGGCAAAACACATCATCGCATTGCCCGGAACCACGAGCCTGGAGCACTTGAAGGAGGACATCGGCGCAGCTGATGTCAGCTTGTCGGAGGAAATCTTGACCCGCGTGGGACGTCTCGTCAATCAAGACACGGTTGTCGGAAGCCGATACAGCGCGCAGAGCAACAGCGAAGTTGATACCGAGGTCTTTACACATGTCTAATACCCTCATGCTGTTGCCTGGTCTGAATTGTGATGCGGCGGTGTGGGACCCTCAGGTGCAAGTCCTGTGCAAACACACAAACTGTGTTGTGCCGGCATGGGGCGTGCGAGATACGCTGACCAGCATGGCGCAACAGGTACTGGATGAAGCGCCAACGGAATCTTTTTCGATGGCAGGGCATTCCATGGGGGGTCGTGTCGCTCTGGAAGTCATGCGCCTGGCACCACAGCGGGTAGAACGAGTGGCTTTGTTGAGCACCGGGACCCACCGGTTGGCTGACGGTCAAGCCGGCGAGAAGGAGAAAGCCGGCCGCATGGCCTTGCTGAAAATAGCCCGGGAGGAGGGGATGCGGGCCATGGCCAAGCAATGGGCCCGCGGCATGGTCCATCCAGATCGCCTGGATACACCATTGTTCTCCGCTGTGCTGGATATGTTGGAGCGTGGAAGCCCGCAACAGTTTGCGGCACAGATCAACGCTTTGTTGCACCGACCGGATGCGGGGCACTTGTTGGCAAAAATTCAGTGCCCAACTTTAGTGCTGACGGGTCGTGAAGATAGCTGGAGTGGTCCTGCCCAGCATGAAGTGATGGCTGCGGCGATCAGCCAATCGCACTTGACTATCGTTGAACACTGTGGCCACATGTGCACTATGGAGGAGCCCAAGGCAGTCAGTGACGCGTTGGTCAAATGGTTGGATCAGCCAGTCAGATTGACCTGAATCACTGATGCGTGGGGGATGGAGCCAGTGTGCCCGTCAGATGAAGCGTTTGCGTCGGAAAAGCAAACTCGATTCCTCGCTCATTGAAGATCTGCAAAAGCTGTAAATTGATTGCCTGCTGGGCATCCATATAGGCAGCGTAGTCCGGGCTGAGCACATAGTAGACCGCCTCAAAATCCAGCGATGACGGACCAAAGTTCTTGAAATGAGCCCGCTCAAACCGCACGCCAGGCTGGGCTTCAATGGTGGCTCGAATCAGTCCCGGGATCTTTGCAACTTCCTCATGGGGTGTGTCATAGGTCACGCCGAGGGTGAACAGGGCGCGTCGTTCCTCCATCCGTTTGTAATTGCGGATCCGGCTTTTGAGGAGGTCATTGTTGGAGAAGATGATTTGCTCACCATTAAGGCTTCGAATTCGGGTGGTCTTGAGTCCAACATGTTCGACTTTTCCCACAAGATCGTCGACCACAATCGAGTCACCGATGACAAATGGCTTGTCAACTGCAATTGACAGTGAGGCAAACAAGTCTCCGAGAATATTCTGCACGGCCAATGCCACGGCAACGCCACCAATGCCCATGCTGGCAACCAGCGCAGTCACATTCATGCCCAGGTTATCCAGTATCAGCAGGATGACCAAACTCCATAAGATGACCCGACCCAGAAAAAACAACAGGGAATAAGTCATTGCATGGGCGCCATCCACATTGGACTTGTCCGGCATGAATCTTTGAGTCAACCAGAAGTCAAGAACTTGACCCGCCCATAAGCCCGATTGCATGAGCAGGAGTACAAGGAAGACACGGTCAACCAGTTTCACTGACGCTGTGGAAAGCTGCAGGAATTGCATGGCGATGTAGATGCCGATTGCGGCCGACAGCAAGATACGGGTGGCAGAGATCACGGCAATGAACAGCTGACCGGCCATATTGTCCGGGCGATGCATTCGAGTCAGACGCCGTAATACCAAACGTCTGATGAGCTCAAAGATCAGCATGCTGATCAGCAGCGCACCAAGCGCAAATAACCAGTTCTGAGTGGTGTTGGTGCTTAAAAATTGATGGAGAAAATTCATGGAAAGATGAGAAGGTGCAACTCAACAATTAGTCCATTGTGACAAATATGATTTAGCCGATGGCAGCCAGGGGTATCCAACAGGATGTACCGCCAGCAAGCTCAGGGCTACGGTTTAGTCGCTGGCCGCTTCGAGGACAGTTCGGGGGCTTTTTTTCTGGCGCGGCAGCATGTAAAGCCCGGCTCCCACCAGCAGCAAAATTCCTGTCCAAGCCAGCAAGTTAGGAGTTTCATCCCATATCAGATACCCCAGGAAGAGCGCATAAAGCAGGCTGGTGTATCGAAAGGGCGCAACAACCGAAATTTCTCCGATTCGCATGCTGGCAATCAACAGGTAATAGGCAGTTGCGATCAGACCGGCAGCAGCTGCCAGCAAACCGAGCTGAAGCACCGAGATGCTCTGCCAACCCTGAACCAGGGACAACAGGCCAGAAAGCAGCGTGGTGCCCAATGCGGTGGCCAGTGTTATCAGGATGGAAGGGACATGGGCTGGAATAAAGCGTGTGCTGGTATCCCGTAGGGCATGCAGCAAGGCTGCCGCAACCGCAATCAGTGCATAGAGATTGAAACTATCGGCCGCAGGCTGGATGACCAGTACCACGCCACAAAAGCCAACGACAATGCAGACCCAACGCACAGTATTGACTTTCTCGCCTAGGGTTGCCATGGCCAATAGTGTGATGAACAGAGGTGTGGCCATGTTGATCGCCGTGGCGTTAGCCAGGGGAAGCTGGAACAATGCCGTGAGAAAGGTGAGCGTGGCAACGGCATCCAGACTGGTACGCTTAAGAACCGGTTTGAGTCGCAAATAATTCAGGTCACGGGTGGTGCCCATCGCGTGGGCAACTGCCAGCAACAACAGGCTGGCCATGACGCTGCGCAGAAATACCAGTTGCATGGATGGGAGGCTCTGGCTGACAAACTTTACCAAGGCATCATTTCCAACGAAGGCAGCCGTTGAACTGCTCATGAGCAAAATGCCACGCCGGGTTGCAGAGCTTTGATCGGCCTGGAGGGGAGAAGTCGACATGCGGACATTCTATTGAGTACGATCGATACAATTTGATAGAACAACAGCCTGACCAAAATATTTTTCAATCATGAGCGCAGACCTGCAAAAGCTAAACCTCGCCTTGCGTGATTTCGCTCAGGCCAGGGATTGGGCGCAGTTTCATTCGCCCAAGAACCTCGCTTGTGCCTTGTCGGTGGAAGCTGCGGAGTTACTGGAACATTTTCAGTGGCTGACCGATGCCCAGAGTCAGCAGCTTTCGACGCAGAAAAAAGAACTGGTTGAGCAGGAGGCGGCCGATGTCCTGCTCTATCTTCTGCAACTGTGCGACAAGCTGGATATTGACCTAATGGCAGCTGCCCAGGCCAAGCTGCTGGTCAATGCTGAAAAGTACCCTGTCCATCAGGCCCGCGGCAACAGCAAAAAATACAACGAGCGATGAGCTTGCCCTGCCAATCAGCTTTGTCCGCAACTTGGTTCAGGGCCATTTAGAAGCGTAAATATGTCGATTCAGTGGTTTCCCGGTCATATGCACCTGACTCGACAAGCCATTGTCGCCCGGGTCAAGGCCATTGATGTGGTCATTGAGATGCTGGATGCGCGTCTTCCCGGCTCCAGTGCCAATCCTTTGCTGGCGGAGCTGACCAGCCGTCGGCCTACCCTCAAGGTGCTCAACAAACAGGATCTGGCAGATCCGGAGCGAACCAGGCTGTGGCTGGACCATTTCAACCGACAGCCCGGCGTGCGCGCAATTGCCCTGGACACCACTGAACCAGCTGCCGTGCAACGCCTGATTGCGCCTTGTCATGTGCTGGCACCGCAGCGTGGGGGCATGCTCAAGCCGATGCGTGTGCTCATCTGCGGCATTCCCAATGTGGGCAAGTCCACTCTGATTAACCGTCTCGTGGGTAAGCGGGTCACCAAGGCAGCGGACGAGGCCGGTGTCACCCGAGCGGAGCAACGCATCGCGCTGGCAGATGACTTTTATCTGTTTGACACCCCGGGTCTGCTTTGGCCCCGGATCATCGTGGCCCAGAGCGGCTACAACCTGGCGGCCAGCGGGGCGGTGGGGCGCAACGCTTTTGATGATGAGGAGGTGGCGCTGGAATTGCTGCTATACCTGCAATCGCATTACCCCGGGCTGCTGGCAGAGCGCTACAAACTGGATATTCAGCAGGTGCCGGCCATGACCGATGAGAACCTGCTGCAGGCGATCGGCCAACATAGGGGCGCTTTGGTGGCCGGGGCCAAGGTGAATGTCCAGAAGGCTGCCGAACTGCTCATCCACGATTTCCGGACCGGGGCGCTGGGCCGAATCACGCTCGAAACGCCTGAAGAATTTGCGCAGTGGCTGGCTGAGGGTAAAAAGCTGGATGCGCAGCGTCAACTTCGCAAGGATGAATTGGCCAGCAAGGGTTTGATTCGACTCAGGAAAGCGCTGCCCAAGGCTATTGCCAGAAAAAAACGCGCTGTTTGACGGTGTGAACAGGTCATAGCAGCAGCGCGGCCAATCCACCTTCCGGTTCGAAGCGTTGCTGGCGGTGGTACAAACGAGTCGGGCCAGGCAGAGCGCGCGTGGCCACCGAATGATGGGGGTCTCCGGGATAGGTCAGCACTCGGGTACCGTCTTGAGTGAAAGGCTCCGGTTCGATCAGGGGCGGAAGTCTCTGGCTTGCTTCCTGCAAAACGCTGGCTACGCTGGCATGGCGTGCCAGATGCGCCAAACTCATGATCTGAGGCGGGGCCAGATCGATCTGCCGGTCCCAGTAGTCCTGCAAGGCGGCTCTGGGGGTACGCCATATGCTATGGGTGGTTTCCAGGTTGTCGTGGCTGGCGACCTGGCCGGTGGGCACAGCCGCTACAAAAAATCGTGTGTCGAAACGTTGCCGGCTGACCGAGGGCATGCGTGGCGTAATCCAGCGGGACCAGGGTAGCACCCCGCTGGTTGATAGACGAAGCGAGAGCTGGTTCAACACCCTGCCAAATGACTCTCCTGCGCGAAGCAGTTCAGTAGCCTGACTGAGCTGCTCTTGCGCAGCATCGACCGCAAACAGGACCCCAGATTCTTCAAATGCTTCGCGGAGTGCTGCGACATAAAGACTTGCGGCTACTTCAACAGACAGTTCAGGTTCTCCCAGCGCGTGGTGCAAAACCTGGCTGGCGCGGTCAAGCTGATTGGCCAAATCTGCATCAGCTTTATCAAGCTTGCCACCTGGAAAGACATAAGCGCCACCGAGTACGGCCGAGTCGGTGTGACGTTTGAGCAAGAATACTTCCAGCCCTTGCGATGTGTCTCGCAGCATGACTACAGTTGCAGCATCCCGGGGCGGTGCGGTAACGATTTCTGAATTGAGTTCCATAACCTACTTGTTGATTTCAGCTTTGTCGGAAATCGAAAAAGCCTAGGGTTACGACTATGCCATGTTCGCTGGCTTGCCCCAATTCCTGGAAAGTAATGTGTCTCAAATTGCGCGGCAGCTATGGTTCGAAGGCCACTATATTTGAACAAATAAAAATTTCAGGCGTACGATGCTGATCTTGGGCAACAAGTCCAGTCTCATATCTATCGCTTCTCCAATGAAATTGTTGTCCCAAGCTTGGATCATTGCTCGAATCGAGGTTTCGATTTTCCTGCGCTTTTCAAGGATGCGGTGGGCAGCGCTGATCGCTGCACTCGTCCCCGGTCTGTATGTGCTGTTGTATCTCTCCAGCCTATGGGATCCGGCAGCCCATACGGATCAGCTGCCCGTGGCATTGGTTAACCTGGATCGAGGTTTGGTCCACGGCAAGCAGGACCTTAATGTGGGACAGGAAGTTGTTGACCGTCTCAAAATCAAAAAAACCTTTGGCTACCGTGACCTAAATGATGAGACGTTGGCGCGTCAGATGGTCAGGCAGGGTCAGCTTGCCTTTGCTTTGATCATTCCCCCCGAATTCAGTCTGAATGCACTCCCTGGCCTCCAGCATGGCGCTGGAAAGTTGGTGCTCTATGTTTCTGAGGGTAATAGTTACCAGAGCGCTACTCTGGCTCGCCGGTTTGCACAGGACCTCGGTCATGAGGTTAACGAAAGCCTCAATGAGCAGCGCTGGGAACTGGTATTGCAAAAGGAAATGGGGTCACTGGACACGCTGGAATTGCTGCGCCAGGGCGTTGCCCAACTACGGACCGGTTCTCTGGCGCTTTTCGAAGGCACTGCAAAAGCGTCTGACGGCGCCCATTCGCTGGCATTGGCCAGTGAGCAACTGGATAGTAGCGTCCAGCAGATGACCGGTGGTATCAAGGACCTGCGCAGCGGTTTACAGGCCATGGAAGGCCGCTTGCCTGCAGCATCCCAATTCAATCAACTCAACGACGGTGCTCAGGCCCTGGTTTCTGGCCACCGCGAACTTGCCGGCGGCTTGCGTGAACTCGCTATTGGTTCCCAGAGTTTAAAGGAGGGCGTATCCAGGTACCATGAAGAGGCAAAGTCGAGCTTGTTTGTGACTGCGCAGGTTAGCGAAGGCCTGGAAAAAATGGTGGAGGGCACCTCGCAATTGAGCAATGGAGTCCAGGCTGCTCAGGCTGCTCAAGGAAATTTATCCGAGGGTGCAGTTCGCTTGGGGCAAGGAATTGCAATGCTTGGCACGGGTGTGCAGCAAGCAGGTGATAACTTGCGTACGGTGCTGGCGCGACTTCCTCAGGACAGCCAATTACAGGAACTGACAAAAGCGAGCGTCCGACTGGCTACTGGAGTTGGTTCATTGGCAGAGGCCAGCGCGAATATTCATGCCGGTTCTCAGCAGGTTAACGCTGGCATCAGTGTGCTGATAGAGACCTTGCCTGATACCTTGGACCGTCTGGAAGGCAGCCCCCAGGGCCTGGCTCAGTCCGTCACTCCGGAAATCGAAGCCGTCGCGGCTGTCCAAAACAACGGCAGCGGGTTTGCGCCCAACATCATTCCTGTGGCCCTATGGTTGGGAGCTGGCGTGGCTGTCTTTCTGGTCAGGCTTCGTGAGTTGCCCCGCCAGGCTATTCACTTTGGTCGCACGGCACGTATGTTGGGCAAGGTGGCCTGCCCGGTGCTGCTGGTGATCACACAAGCCATGGTTGTTTTGTTGGTGATTCAGTTGCTGGGCATAAAAATT
>Ga0129333_10004275_pt1 | contig 13372 bp, 8 predicted proteins | sample CPB6_08_DNA_FD_94474 | JGI IMG/M metagenome (GOLD analysis project Ga0129333, IMG submission 94474) | Freshwater to marine salinity gradient microbial communities from Chesapeake Bay, USA - CPBay_Sum_0.6_0.8_DNA | ecosystem: Environmental > Aquatic > Marine > Coastal | place: USA: Chesapeake Bay... | reverse complement strand
ATTACTTCCATCGCCAATTACCACTTCTTTTTTGCCGTGACACTCTATACACCAACCCATGGTAAGCGTTGGCTTAGTGAGCGGCAAATTACCCTCTACTTTATTCAACTCTTCTACCGGCCAAACCTTTGCTGTCTCTTTCATTTGTTTCATGTCTCCATGGCACTGGGTACAATTGATTTTACCCGCAACTACGTGCTGAGAGTGGTTAAAATACACATGATCAGGAAGAACATGTACTTTGTTCCAAACAATTGGCGTTGATTTACCGGTATAAGCTCCTGCTGGTTTGATATTTGGATCCCATCCTGCGGCCGCATAGATTTTGGCGATTTGTTCTTGTTGAGCCGCGTCTTTACCGTTAATTTGTTTGTGACAGTTCATACAAACATTCACGGTAGGCAAGCCTGCGGACTTCGACTTCTCGACAGAGTTATGACAATATTTACAATCGATTCCGTTTACTCCAGCATGTTGGCTATGAGGAAATGCGATGGGCTGAGACGGCTGATAATCCTCCATCAAATTAATGGACCCCAAACGCTGAAAGACCAACACCAATATGGCAATGGTTAAGACCAACCCAAGCACTCCGCTGATGGCGCGGTTTTTCCATGCTAAAATTTTAAACTCTTCCCAGTAGGAAAGTGAGTTATTGGGGGTGGTTTCTTCCGTTGCATGTTTTAATTGACGCCTAACACCGCTCACCGAAAGAATAACCACGATGAATAAAACAGCCAACAACCACCACACCGTACTAATTCCCCCTTCTTCTTCTTCTTCTGCTTCAACGGCATTAGGATCCGATGCATCAGCTCCCTGAGGCCCTCCCGCAGGAGCAGCAACTGGAGGTGCATCTGCAAAATCTAAAATCGCATTCACCTGATCGGGCGTGATATCGGCAAAAATTTGCATTACCGAGCCTCCGTACTCTTTGTAAACTGCTGCAGCTCTTTTCGATTTACCGCTGTTTCTTAACGCGGCATTGTTTTGAACCCACTCTACAATTAAATCTCCCTCGCCGGCGTCCATCCATCGTTGACGTGCACCCTTGAGCATTGGTCCGGTACCGTTTTTTTCGATTTGGTGGCAACTGGCACATTTCGCTTTGTAAAGGGCCTCTCCTTGGCCGTATAACGAGTTTTGAGAAAGCAAACCAATTAACAGCAAAGACAAAACCATCTTGCTTAAATTGTTCAAAACCCTTTGATTTTTAGCTATTTTCATGAAACTTGGTTCTAATTTAAACTAAAAAAACAATTCTTTTTTCGCTAGTTTTTCGTGCAAATTTACACGAAATGAAAGGAAATATGACACTCTTATGACAATACCCTGTAATTTATAATTATTCTAAATAAGGCTTCTCGTGTCCATTCTGAGTTCGCTCGAAATTGCATATCTTTGAGGTGTCTATGAAAACCTTTGCAAGGCTAATTGGTTATTTGAGTTGCTTTTTTTGGGTCCACTTTACCTGCGCTCAAATTGAAGTAAATGGCGCCGCTCAATTCAAGGTGCTGGCAGACAGCGCGCAACGAATAAAAACACCGATGATGGGATATCGGGTCGTGCTTGGTTTCGACTCCGACAAGTCCTTGATCGATTCTTTAAAACTCAGTTTTCAGGAAAAAAACCCAAGAATAGAAGCCTACATCATTTATGAACCCCCCAATTTTAGATTCGTAGTTGGAGACTTCAGAACGGAAATAGAAGCCCTGGGTTTGGTGAAAAAACTACCCCCCGAATACCCTATCATGTTGGTGCAAAAAATGCCCATTAACCTCCCGAGAATAGACTAAAAATGACGCCAACCCTGAGCCTTAAGCTCATGGGCAACTCCTGCATTATCGACCAATAAGCGGCCTTCTTCTTTTGGCGTAAAATATCCGATGGGCGTAAAGTACGGATTACCTTTAATTTTATCGAAATCCTCCTGCGAAACGGAAAAAAGCAACTCGTACTCCTCTCCGCCATTCATGGCGCAAGTCAGCGGGGTTAAGTTAAATTCAGAAGACATCAACATGGTTTCTTCATGAAAAGGAAGTTTGTTTTCATAAACGGAACAGCCGAGGCTTCCACTTTGGCACAAGTGGAGTAATTCCGACGCTAAACCATCCGAAATGTCGATCATAGAGGTAGGAATAACCTGCAAGTTCGCTAACAACTCAACAACATCTTTCCGAGCATTGGGCATCAATTGCTTTTTGACCAAGGCGTCGAACCGTTCAAGTTCCGGCTGGATTTGAGGATTCGATAGATACACCGCTTTTTCCCGTTCCAATATTTGCAATCCGAGGTATGGGCGCCCCAAGTCACCGCTAACCATTAGAATGTCGTTTGGTTTCCCCCCCGAACGATACGCAATTTTCGTTTTTTCGACGACTCCTACAGCAGATACGGAAATCATCAGTCCTTGAACAGAACTGCTGGTGTCCCCTCCGACCAAATCCACCATAAAAACAGCGCAGGCGTGATGGATGCCTTGGTATAAATCATCCAAGGCCTCTAAAGGAAACCGGCTCGAAGCTGCAATTGCAACCAGCACTTGTTCCGCTTTGCCATTCATTGCATAAATGTCTGATATCGCAGCAGAAACCGCTTTAAAGCCTAACTGTTTCAAAGGCACATACATCAAATCGAAATGAATGTTCTCCAACATTACATCCTTCGAAATCAAGGTATAGCATTGGTCATTGCGTTCAAGCACTGCGCAATCGTCTCCAACGGAAAAAACCGTGCTGGAATTCGATTCCTTTGAAGTTTTAACCAAGCGTTTTATTAGCCCAAATTCTCCAAGTTCCTCGATAGATTGGGCTTCTTTCTTTTGATCCATGATGGGTAACGATTTTTTTAAAATGCCATCGAGCCGTTAAAAAAAAATCTCGCTTGCGCAAGATTTTTCTGTTGACCCACTAGGGCTCGAACCTAGACTCTTCTGAACCAAAATCAGACGTGTTGCCAGTTACACCATGGGTCAATTGTGGTGCAAATTTAGGAACTTTATTTAATTTTCAAAAAGTAAAGATTTGATTTTTATTGAACGCAGCTTTCAAGCTACCTGATATATTTCTATTTTCGCAAAACAAAACAAATGCTTTAAACTATGAATTTTCCCCGTTTAAACCTAATAGTAGGATGGTCTGTTTTCTCCATTGCAACGCTGGTTTACTTGTTAACCATGGAGTCCACCGCGAGTTTGTGGGATTGCGGAGAATACATTACTGCGGCCTACAAATTGGAAGTAGGACACCCTCCGGGCGCCCCCCTGTTCATGGTGCTTGGAAGGCTTTTTTCCTTTTTTGCTGCTCCTGATTCGGTTGCATTGTGGATCAATGCCCTCTCAGCACTGTCCAGCTCTTTCACGATTTTATTCATGTTTTGGTCCTTAACCTTGATGTTAAGGAAATTAGTTGCTCAACAAAAGAACGAGGTAAATTCGGCGGATGGAATAATGATACTTGTGGCCTCAACAGTTGCTTCCTTGGCCTATACTTTTTCTGACTCCTTTTGGTTTTCGGCCGTGGAGGGTGAGGTATACGCCATGGCCTCATTGTTCACCGCTATCATCTTTTGGGCCGCCTTGAAGTGGGACGAAGAAATGCGCATTACCCAAGAATCATCGACGGCAGCTCCAAACCGATGGATTTTGTTTATTTTCTTTATGCTAGGGTTGGCGGTTGGGGTCCACTTATTAGGAATTCTAGTGGTTCCTGCCATTGGATACATCATCTATTTCAATGTTGTAGATAAGTTTACGTGGAAAGGGTTTTTCATAACCGGAATTATTTCTGTTTTCACGTTAGGATTTATCCAAGAAGGAATCATTCCAGGATCCATTGCCATTGCCAACAAATTAGAAGTAGGGTTTGTAAATTCATTGGGGTTACCGTTCAACAGTGGAACGGTATTCTTTTTCCTCCTTTTAATTGGACTCTGCGTTTTTGCCGTTCGTTATGCACGAAGAACAAAGAAAACACTATTCTACAATGCCGTAATGGGAATTACTCTTTTATTGATTGGTTACGGCTCCTTTGCTGTGATTGTAATCCGATCCAACGCGAACACCCCTTTGGATGAAAATGACCCTGAAAACTTGGTTACCCTGCACTCGTATTTGAAACGGGAGCAATACGGGTCTAACCCTATACTTTCAGGGCCCTATTGGAATTCCTACCGCCTGAACGAGGTGCTTGTGGACAATAGCACCTGTAAAACTCAGCTTACCTCCCGTGAGGGATGGGGAGATTTATCGCCCTATTACTTGAGACGGTTTGTCGTCCAAGAAGGGGAAAACGACGTTAAAGCCTTTGTTAACGAATCAGATGCGCAAGCTTGGGTTAAAAACAACCGAGGAGCTTACACTATAACCGAAAAATACTACGAAAGCAATACTTCCATTCGAATTGGAGCTGAACCTGCCTACGAACAAACCACGTTTTTTCCTCGAATGTACGATGCCAACGATCCGAACAAGATTGAGGGCTATAAAAGCTGGAGCGGTTACGACCCCAACGATGGAGCAAATGAAGAAATTGGCAGGGACTGCTTGCGCTTACCCACCATGTCGGAAAACTTAACGTATTTCTTCCGTTATCAAGTAGACTGGATGTACGTTCGCTACTTGCTTTGGAACTTTGCTGGTCGGCAAAATGATATTCAAGGCAACGGCGACAACCTCAGGGGCAACTGGATCAGTGGCATAGAAACGTTGGACGCCCCAAGGGTTGGTCCTTCCGACTCACAGCCTTATTTCACCACGGAAAATGCGGCGCATAATCGGTTTTTCCTGATACCATTAGCCCTTATTCTGTTGGGGATATTTTTCCATTTCTACCGAGCTCCTAAAGATGCTTTTGTCCTTCTTTTAGCCTTTTTATTCACAGGAATTGCCATTTTGGTTTACTTGAATCAAAAGCCTTTTGAACCTCGTGAGCGGGATTACGCATATTCTGGCTCTTTTTATTTTTTCAGCATGTGGATGGCTTTTGGGGTTTATGCCCTTTACGATTTTGTTACCAACTTGGACAAGAAAGCCCTGCTGAAATTGGGGTATTTTCTTGGGGGAGGACTGGTTGTTTGTTTAGCCCTTGGGTACGGTGGTGCTTGGCTTTTCTCGGCACTTATTATCGCTTTAATGATTGGAATAAGTTACGGCCTTGGAAGAATGAAACAACCAAAACTATCCCTAGGGGTGATTTCGGTGATCGGGATGATCGCTCCGTTGCTCATGGGATTTCAAGGGTGGGATGACCACGACCGCAGTGGAAAAACTTCCGCGAGAGATCTTGCTTACAACTATTTAAACTCTTGCAAGAAGAACGGGATCCTTTTCACAAACGGCGACAACGATACCTTTCCTTTATGGTATTTACAAGAAGTGGAGGGTAAACGAACCGATGTGCGCGTTTGCAATCTGTCCCTTATGGGAACAGATTGGTATACCAATCAAATGAAGTTGAAAGCCTATGAATCCGACGCCCTGCCTATAAAATTCAGGGAGGATCAGATTTTAATGTATTCCGGTAATACGGACCAAGTTTATTTCATTTCCTTAGCCGAAATGGCATCCATGGGTGCTCCAGACGATTTGATGAAGCGGGTGATTAACCTTCGCTTAAAGACCAACCGAACCAAGGCAGCACAAACCGTGGCTTATTTTAATGCCAATTTAAACTTGTTGCGTTCAGCATTTACGGCGTCAAAACCAGAAAGTCAAGCCGCGTTAAATAAAACGTTAAACATGCTTTCTAGTGCTGATACATCCAACCTTACCAATACCCTGTTGGAGAAATTCCGCGGGATCAACCTTCTCTTTGATCGCATTCGGTCTGGAGACATTACCTTGGATCAAAATTCAGCGCAAAAAGTACAACAGCTTATATCCGATCTGGAAAAACCTTGGTCAACGGTTGATCTAACGGAGGCAATGGCCTTCGTGCGAGATGACAACAACCATATCGTATCGGAAGACGGAAACACCACCAGTTTTTTCCCTTCCAATACGTTCAGCTTAAAAGTAAACAAGAAGAATCTAGTTGCCTCCGGAGTTGTTGATCAAAAGGAATTGGATCGTTGTGCCAACGAAATCGTGTTTGGCTTTAAAGAAGAACAAGACCCCTATTTGACCCGCGATGAAGTAATGATGATGGAAGTGGTTGCCAACAACGATTGGAAACGAGGAATATACTTCTCAAGCAACCGTGGGTCTTCCTTTTCTTTAGCGCTTTTATCCTATGGTTGGATTAAACAAGTGGGAATGGCTTATGTGCTCACGCCTCTTGACGCAATGCGAAATGGACAGCCGAATTTTTATCACCTACGAGAAATGTACAAGAACATTACCTCCGTATATCAATACGGCGATATGGCAAATCCGGATGTGTTAACGGACTATTATGCCCGAAGGCACACCCAGCAGTTCCGGGCGAATTTCCTTTTACTAGCGGAACAACTCTACCTGGATAACAACCGAAGCAAAGCCATCAAGGTCCTAGATCAATCGCTTGCGGTAATGCCCGCAGAAAACGTCATTGATATGGGAGAGGTTCACGGTTGCGACCCAATGAACATGTTGAGTTACAATGCTAAAAACCAATCCTATTCGTATATGGATCAACAGGTTCGGGCAAAATGCAGTGGTAACCTAAACGAACATGTACAATTATACTATTTATGCAAGGCCAATAGCAAGGGTGAGAAATTAGGTAACATCGTATTAGACCAATACGAAAGCATCCTTAAGTTTTATCAAAATACCTCCGCCAGTATTTGTACGAAACTCGACAACTCAGGGGAGCTTTTCGCAGTAGCAGATGGCCTGTTCAAAATGTATTCAACCTTACAAGACTCTACCGTCAATAAGGCAGATTCAAAATTCGGTAAACGATTGATGAAGGACATACAACTGATTTATAAAACCATTCTCCCAAAACTATCGGCAGAACTTATTCGATTGGGCAACGAGAACGGTGAACCTGTTGCGAGCGATGTTGGAAATTATAGCCAACAATACGGTTCTTTAAATCAAAACTTGGAAGCCATTGGGCAACATTATGGATACTTAGAAAGGCCTCCTTTGCCCACCAACCTCACCAATGAAAGCCCGTCGAATCTACCGATGCTGCCCGGACAGTAGTTATGAAGTGGGTTAAAATGCGGCTTCTACGTTTTTTATTCCCGCATTGGATTTGGAAAAATACAGCATCTGAAGGGGTAGCCATTACGCTTGATGACGGGCCGCATCCCGTAGCGACACCCATTGCCTTGGCGGTTTTAAGAACACATGGAATAAAAGCGGTTTTCTTTTGCACGGGATCCAATGCAGAGAAATACCCACATCTATTCCAACAAATCCTAACAGAAGGACACACGGTTGGCAACCACACTCATTTGCACGAAAACGGATGGTTTACGAAAACCCATGATTATTTAGCGTCCATTGACCGTTGTGCAGAGGTTTTTCAAAGCCGTTTGTTCAGGCCTCCATATGGCAAGCCTTCGCTCTATTCATCCCGAGGAATCCTTATGCGCGGTTATACTACTGTGATGTGGTCTTGGCTCAGCTATGATTATAGCGCAGCAATGACGAGGGAAAGGTTTCAGCAGCAATTGGCAAAAATTTCACCTGGCGACATCCTTGTTTTCCATGACAACGAAAAAACCTCTCAGAAAATAGGCGATTTTTTAGAAATGACCATTGCCAATTTAAGGGCTCGCCAAATAACCATAGAACCGTTGAGCATTCCATGAAAAGTTCCCGCAGTAAAACCCTTTTAGTGCTTTTATCCGTCTATATTCTAATGCAGTTCTGCTGGTGGGGATACCTGCTTCTGCAAAGTAATTCAGAAAAAATGTTGATGGTTTTCGGCGAAGGAACCGTATTTCTAGCCATGCTGTTTTTGGGGATTTGGAGATTATCCAAAAGCATCCAACAAGAATTATCCTTACATAAACGTCAAAGTAACTTTCTGCTTTCCGTTACCCACGAACTTAAAACACCGTTAGCCAGCGTTCAATTAATCCTACAAACCATGTTAAGGAGGTCCTTTGAACAAGATCAAATAAAAGAATTCACCGAGAAAGCTTTGGAGGAAAACAAAAAATCTCAAGAACTCATTGAGCATATTTTGCAGGCATCAGGACTCGAACAAAAAGCCCTTAACGTACATCTTAACTCTTTCTCAGCGGAGGACTTCCTAAATGGATTTGTTCAGCTTTTTCCTGAATCAAAATACAATATAACCTGGAAAAACCCTCAAAATGCCCGCTTTTTATGCGACATCAACATGCTTACATTTATTTTAAAAAACCTTATCGAAAACAGTTTCAAATACGGCGCAAAGCAAGTTGAGGTGGAATTTTCGAGCAACTCAAAGCACGTAGAAATCAAGGTAAGTGATAACGGAATCGGTGTTTTGGAGGTCGACAGGCCATATATTTTCGATAAGTTTTACCGATCGGGGGATGATAAAATTCGAGACCGTAGCGGTACGGGATTAGGCTTATACATTGCCCGAGAAATGGCCTTGCTTCAGGGAGGTCAAATTAATTATCAGCCGTTAACCGAAGGGGCCTGCTTCATTGTATCTTTGCCTCATGGTAAATAAAACTGCACTTATAATTTTGGATGGATGGGGGATTGGGGACCGTTCTCGGTCAGATGCAATTTACCAAGCAAACACTCCTTTCATGGACCAACTCATTGCGAACAATCCATCCACCACTCTTACCACCCACGGTGAGGCGGTTGGGTTGCCAAACGGGCAGATGGGAAATTCTGAAGTTGGACACTTAAACCTTGGGGCAGGGCGGGTGGTGTACCAAGAACTTTCGCGCATTAACCGTTCCATTGAGAATGGCAGTTTCTTCGGCAATCAAGTACTTCTTGATGCTTTAAATTATGCGAAAGAGAATAACTCTAAGGTTCACTTACTAGGATTGGTGTCTCATGGAGGAGTACACAGCGCTTATGAGCACCTTGAGGCGTTGATTCAACTTTGCTCGATCGTAGGCACACCAAGAACGTTTATTCACGCGATTACGGATGGACGTGACTGCAGCCCTAAAACTGCACTGAACGACCTTCGAAAATTACGTGACCTCGAAAATGAAACGCTTCAGCTATCCACGGTAATCGGTCGATATTATGCGATGGATCGCGATAATCGTTGGGAACGCATCGCAAAAGCGTATGACTTATTGGTTCGCGGAAAGGGTGAAAAGACCATGAACCCACTGGAACTCATTGAACAATACTATCAGCAAGGAATCACCGATGAGTTTCTGCCCGGGTTAGTGGTAAATCCCGCGGGAATCATTGAAGAAGGAGACGTTGTGATTAGTTTCAATTTCCGGACCGATCGTCCCCGTGAAATAACCCAAGCCTTAACCCAGAAAGCCTTCCCTGAGTTTGGCATGGAGCCTTTGCGGTTAAAATACCTTACCATGACCCCCTACGACGCAACCTTTGAAAACGTCCAAGTAATTTTTGATAAAGATGCACTAAACCAAACCCTTGGAGAAACGCTTTCTAATGCGGGAGTGTCCCAGGTTAGAATTGCCGAAACAGAAAAATACCCGCATGTCACCTATTTTTTCAATGGCGGTCGAGAAATCCCTTTTCCATTGGAACATCGAATCATGGTGCCTTCACCGAAGGTAGCGACATATGATTTACAACCCGAGATGAGCGCTCCTGAAGTAACAAATCAGCTCCTGTCTTACGTTAACGAGCGTTTCCCAGATTTTATCTGCCTAAACTATGCCAATCCAGATATGGTAGGACACACTGGCAATTATGAGGCCATTGTAAAGGCCGTTGAAACCATCGACCGAGAATTAGAACGATTGGTGTCCAACTTGGTTTCCAATGATTACAGCCTAATAATCTTAGCGGATCATGGAAATGCGGACCTTGCGGAAAATCCCGATGGCAGTCCTAACACGGCTCATAGCTTGAATCCCGTTCCCTGCATTCTAGTCAACCGTTCGTTTAAGGAAATAAACCCTGGTGTTTTAGCCGACATAGCGCCAACCCTTCTTGAAATCATGGGTTTACCCATTCCAATCGAAATGACAGGAACTTCACTCATTAAAAAAGGGGCCTAAGCCCCTCTCATTATTTAATGCCAAGAATTTGTTTCGCTTGAGCGTCGTTTGGATCAAGGTCGTAAACAATTTGGAAGTATTCTTTTGCTTTGGTGGCATCCTTTTCAGCAGAGGCTCCGTAATATCCTCCTAAATATCTCGCGGACTCAATGACCATTTTTTTGTTCGTGTCTTTTTTTCGATCCTCTCCAACCACAATTTCTAAAACTTTCGCATAATAGGGTTTTGCTAACCAAAGTGCATTCGTTGGGTCCATTTGAAAATTACAACGCCCTCTCCACATGTAGGCGGGAGCATAACTGGAAGACATAACTGCCACCTTCGCAAACAAGGTATCTGCTTCTTTAAAATTCTTGGGGCCCGAAAAATAACATTGCCCAAGATTGTAAACCTCTTGCAGTGTAAGCTCAACCACCGACTGACGCTTCAAATAGGTTTCAATCGCTTTATCGTATTTTTTCATTTTGTAATACATTCTCGCCATTTCGGAAGATAAATCTTTCATCGCTGTTTCATTCAACAATATGGATTTTTCCCACTCCAATAGCCCCAAGGAGTCTTTCCCTAATTTCATGAGAATAGACCCTTTTGTCTTGTAATCCAAGTAATTAACCTCCTCTTGCTTGGCAATGCTAAAGAATCGATTACTTGCCTCAAGAGCTAGTTGCGACGCATTTTCCGGCTCCTGACATTCCAAATAAGACTTCGCTAGGAATCTTTCGGTGAACATATTAACTAACCCTTCGTTGTTTACGCCTAATACTACATCAATGGCTTCGCAATATTGCTTCGCAACATACAAGGCACCGGCATAGCGGTAACGGGAATCAATGTTATTATTCAACGCCAAATATTTTTTCCAATCTTGTATAGCTAAATTCATTTTATTAAACCTCATCAACATTTCTGCACGTTCTCGATAAGCGGGGGCAAATGTTGAGTCAATCGCGATGGCCTCTTTATAAATTCTATTCGCTTCTTGTTCGTTCTCCGCTGCTTGATAAATGTTAGCAACGCGCAGTTTACCTCGTGGAGACTTAGGATTAATTTCCAAGACCTTGTTATAACTTTTAATGGCCTCGTTCGCGTTAAGTGCTGTATTGTTCGTTATGGCCACTTTTTTAGCTTGTTCATACAAGGCATCCCCCTGCAATAAATAATTATCCTCATTGCTAGGGTCTTTTTCGACGGCTTCCAGCAACAAGGTAAGTGCTTGATCCAAATCTTTTATTTCTGACTTAATATAACCCTCAGCAGCACCTCTTAAAACTTCGCATCTGTTGGCCAGTAATTTTTTTCCTTTCGTTAATTCAAGCGCCTTATTTAATTCAGCTTGGGCTGCCGCCTTCTCTCCTTTAATCCAAAGCGACCTGAACTTTCCAACCAACGGCATTGGATTGATGTTGTCCACCTCGTATCCTTTGTTCCAAGTTAACACAGCAGAATCAATTTCACCTTTTTTGAAATAACAATCTCCAAAATAATAGTATACGTTTCCAATATTTGGGGTTGCAGCAACTAATCGCTTGAAGTCGCGAAGCGCTTCAGGAAAACGTTCATTGTTCGTTTTCTTAATCGCATCACTCAGGGTTTGTCCGAATAAGGTTAGGGCTGAAGCAATAAATAACGCGGTGAATGTCAACTGTCTCATAAGATTGTTTTTACGATGATTCTATCAATAAGATTGCCAAAGTTAATTTGGATTTAGGATAACTCAAAAGAAAGCAGCAATTAATTCGTGGTAAACTGTATTAATCGCACGGGGGCTTTGGCTGGCACTAATTCCGATTTTTGAACCAACAATTGACCTTTATCTCCAAGCATGAAAATAACAAATCCTGTATTTAATCCTGCCCGTCTTCCCTTATTAATTAACCACATTTCTCGATGCAGAGGGTATTCCCGGGTCCAAATCGTCCCTGCATAAGGTTGAAATCCTTGCTCTCCTGTTTTATTCGAAACATACAATACCTTAATGTCATCCAAAAAATTCATCACCTCTATATCCTCCTGGTCCGAAATCCAATTCACTCCAATAAATCCCATGGCATTAGGGTTACTTTTCACATAGTTAATCACTTCTTCATTCGACTTCAAAGCATAAACCGAAGAAGAAAGTTGTTTTTTCTCTGAAAGATTGACCAGAAAATTAAAATTGGCGGAATTGACCCGATCGAAGACCATTTTAACCGGTTTGCCGGAATTAGGCCACTTGGCTCCGTCTTTGGACAACCAAGACTTCAGTTGTTCAACGGAAACCACTGTATCCTTATTGGAAGGGTGCACAATCAACGCTACAGCGTCGTATGCCAACAAATCGCTTTTTACTTCTACATTTCGGGATTTCAAAAAAGCTTTCTCTTTCTTGGTGAAATCCCGAGAAATACACACCGTTTTAACCTTGTTTGCAAAAAAGCCATCAATTATTTGGCCCTCAGACAAATACATGGCCTTAATTGAAGCTTTAGGAAATTGGCTTTCAAAAGTGTAAATGCTCGTCTCAAACAAGGGACGATAAGAATCCTCAACAAAAATAGTCGCTTGCCCTCTTCCATGCGCATCTGTTTGATAGGCCAACGGATTCTCGTGGGTTTCACAAGAATTCAGGACACAAAGCATGAGGCCTAAACAATAAAAACTAACGCTCTTCTTCATCGTTTTCTTTAAGTGTTTTAATTGCCCGAAGCAACCTAAAAGTACCATACGCGCACAATACCGAAATTAAAAACCATCTTTTCCAACCGAAAAGCCCCGGGATTGCTTCCGAAAAGGCCAAATACCCTGCCAGTCCGAATGCCGCTAAAAACACCAAGGACCCTAAAAATACATGGATGATTCTAAAGTTCATATTGCAAAAAAAAATCCCCAAATGAATTTGGGGATAATGCTTTTAATCTATGGGTTTTAATTAACTTCAAATTTGATAGGAAGGGTAACCCAAGTTCGAACGGCTCTACCTCCATTCTTGCCCGCGGTCCAAGGTGGCATTTTTTCAACAACTTGAACTGCGGCTTTATCGCAAGCCTTACATCCGGCCAAAGGACCCGCAACCGAAACATTGGAAACCCTGCCATCCTTTTCGACGACAAACCGAACGGTTACTCGGCCCTTAATTCCTAAATCAATCGCCTCTTGAGGATAATCAATGTTCTCGTTGATAAATTTAGCCATTTCCGCTGCCCCACCAGGAAAATCTGCTTCTTCTTCTACGAACGTCTCAATCGGCTCGGGCTTATCATCAATTTCCTTGGGCTTATCATCGTTGGGT
>Ga0129333_10004274_pt1 | contig 13377 bp, 14 predicted proteins | sample CPB6_08_DNA_FD_94474 | JGI IMG/M metagenome (GOLD analysis project Ga0129333, IMG submission 94474) | Freshwater to marine salinity gradient microbial communities from Chesapeake Bay, USA - CPBay_Sum_0.6_0.8_DNA | ecosystem: Environmental > Aquatic > Marine > Coastal | place: USA: Chesapeake... | reverse complement strand
TAAATATCCTCTTTAGTTACCAGTAAAACATTATCATTCGTTTGCATCTTATTTATTCTTTAAACTTCCTCTATTAGGTAAATCAATCGTTTTAGTGCTTGCCGTATCCCAACTTGGCGGTGCAAACGGCACACCTTCTCTATTTGCAGTTGCATCAGATACCTTCTCATAGTTTCTCAAGTCCCTTTCGTCGCTATTTTTCTCACTTGAAGTTAGTGGCTTTATCTTACCGCCTTCAGTTTTGCGTCTATAAGTTACTCTATACCAAGCGTGATGGCAATAAACACCCCCTTTAAACTTCCAGATTGAATAATTGCTTGAACCTTCAGGAGCAAATTGACCGTTCACTCCGTTAAAACTCATCATATTGATGTCCTCTCTGCGATAAACAATGCCCTTTTTTGAAAGGTTAGTCATCTCTTTACAGAATTTACGAGAGTTTTTAGTTACTCTATCTGGGCCATACTTATAGCGTATTTTAAAAATACCAGTATCATCTTTAGATTTTAAGTCTGGATTATCCCATCCGAACTCAAAGTGATCATCATCATCATTTGCCTCTTGGATGTCTATAATCTCCCATTCGTTTAGGTCAATTTCCTCGCCTTTATCTTGCAAGAAAGCTAACCAAGCATTCTCATCCTCTTCAGTCATCTTTGGTTTAGAGAATTGAATGCCTATTGATCCCAATGCTTTAATAACATCGGAATTATTGTCGTAATGCTTCTCAATTCCAAGTTCTTTAATCTTCTCAACTTTAGCCTGGTTAGAACCAGTCGCATAAACTCTTGAAGCTGGTATACCTAATTCAGACGCAATGTCAAGCATACCTTCTTTAGAATCTCTTGCACTAATAACAAATACTGTTGCACCATTTTCAATTTCTTTTTTTGCAAGCTCTTGGCCTCTGTCTGTGCTTAAAGTATCATCAAAATCAAAGCTAACCTTATTTTCAGCAGCCATATTCCATTTGTTTATACAAATAGCGTATGCTTGCTCGTTTGATTTGCCTTCGTTTACTACATATTTAATACAACGGCCTAAAAAGTCCTCCTTGCTTTCACCACTTTTTTTTTCAACCATTTCAACTTTAGAGAATCCGTATTCCTTCTCCTTGGTTGTGGTGTCAATGGCCACTCCACTTAAATCAACGAACTCTAAAGGTTGCAAAGTCTTGAAGTAAATGTCAACCATCACTTCATTCTTTAAAAGTACCTTATTAAAGGCATCAATCAATAGATTCTGGAATGGTCTGATAACAATATTGTCAAATAAGATAGATGCAGTTTTTAACTCTTCAGCATTTGAGCTGAAACCGTTACCACTATTTTTAACACCGAACAATAAAGGACTGGTGATTCTATGAGCTAACAAAATTTTATCAATACATTCTGTACTTAAAAATTGGTATTGATCAGCAGCATCGCTTAAAGCAACTGGAGTGATATCAGCAGCAGAATCTTTACTCTCGTTAAAAGATACGATTGCTCTGCCAGTGTTCGATGAACCACCAAATTTAGCATTGATTTGAGCTTCGATTGCATCTTTAATCTCCTCAGATGGTTCACCATTGTTGAAGTTGATCAACATACTTGGAGCTAAACCGTTCTTAATGTTGTTTAGATGGTAGTTACTTATCTCACCTTCAAGCTCACAATATTGAGTACCACCTTGATAGTCTGGTGGGGCAAAATAGAAATTTCCAGTTGAGTATGGCTTAATAACCATCATACATTCTTTAGCGTTGTCATCATACCCAAACGCTGCAAACTCTTTAGGCTTTTGGCCCTTCTTTAATTTTGACCAATCAGCACAGTAAAACCATTTTTCAATTTCGCCTTTGTCATTGGCTTTCTGTGGCCTCAAAGTTTGCATTGGAAAGTGATAAGCCTTAACATACTTTTTGCCGTCTTTAGACTTTACAATTTGAAAGGCACACATACCAAGCATTGTTAAATCCATTACGCACTTTTTAACCTCTTCGTTTTGGAAGATGGTTTTAAAATCCAAGTAACCCTTTAGATGACGATCAGCCTTAACAACCTCTGGGCCATAGCCGTAAATCATATCGGCCTTGCCTTTAATACAAGCGTTGTTTGTAGGTGAGCTATAATACAAATCAATTAAGTATTGATAATAGTTATTATCTTCTCCGTACTCAACCCAATCTTTATTTGTTTGCTCAACAATAGATGGACTTGTATAACCAGCCATATTGATGATGTGGTAAGATGGAATATTTTTTTTGCGTGTAGCCATTTTATAATGTAATCCAGTTTTTACTGTTTGTGTTTGTAGTTGACCAAGACTTCCATTGTCTGTACTCATCAATAGAACCAACTATCCAATAAGCTAAATACTCAAAATACATCTTGCTTGATTGGATTACTCTGATGTTTAATTCGTCTAATTGATTGGCCACTGCATTGATTGTGGCAAGTGATGGAAGTGTCAATGTAACTTTAGTTCCCACGATTGTAGGCGTTACAGTTGCAGTTACTAATGTCTTGGTAGCTTTGTGTTCAATTTCAAGTGTTACTGGCAAACCATCAAACGCAATAAGCGGATGAAATGATATACTTGTCGAGCTTGAATTGATAACCATATTCAATAAAACCTAAATAACTGATTTTGTTACAATAAAAAAGGGGCATCTCTGCCCCCTTCTCACCTATGTACACTTATTAATTATGGAGTTGTATCTGGAGTAAAGATAGTTGACAAGCCAGCGTAAGTTACTGCAGCCAACGGTCTTGGGCCATACTTCTCTGAAGCAATAAAGCTCAATGTGTATGTACGAGCATCCCCTAAAGCAGTTCCCCAATCTTCGGAACCAGTTGTTACATCACAACCAAATTCCTCACCTAATAACCAGAAGTTGTCGTTACGATCCCATACAACCACTCTCCAACGACCAGTTGCTAAAGTTTCAACATCTTTGGTGTCTAACCAAGGAGTTGCTTGTGATTTAGGTTTAAATTTAACGGTTAAGTTAGATTCGTGGAAAGTTGTGCCGTTATCTCTTGATGAAGTGATAGTATCTGTAAAGCTATTAGCTCCCTTCAATTCCCAAAAGTAACCAGTATCCAAAGTAACGCCACCAGATTGAGCGATTTTAGTAACCGCACCAGTACCGTCAATTGTGATTACATCACTCCATACGAATGGGATCAAAAACATACCTTGTATGCCACCCAAATATTCTTTGCAAGGTTCAAGTCTTGCGTCTATTGTATTACAAGCCATTTTATTATTTATTTTTTTTTATAAAAAAGGGCGGGTTTTGGCCCACCCCTTATTGTTAATGTTTCAGTTAATTATTACGGAGTTACATTGATAACAACTTGTTGAGCTGGGTTAGTAGCGATGATACCACCAGTGAAACGCATAATGGTTCTCACATTTTGTGAGCCGTCAATTTTAGATAAATCTATGACAGACACTTCGTTAAAGTCGCTCAATAAACCAGTACCAAAGTGTAAATCAGATTTCATACCTAAAATACAGTCGTTATCTGATAAACCTGGACACATAGTTACTGGAATACCTTGGAAGTTCATAGGCTTCTCACCAACATAGAATTGGAAGTTGTAGTTACCAGCAGACAAAGCAGCTTGGTAAGCCTTCATTGTAGATGGGCCTACATAGAATTGATACCCTTCTTTACCGTACAATGCAGCTGGAGAGTAATCTAAAGCTTCTTGTAAACGAGCAACAACATTACCTGAATTTGTAGCACCAGCGAATGGGCGAACGATAGCAGAGTTATCAATCAAGTATTGAACCATACCACCAGTATAGAAAGTGTTAGATTTCCAGATACCTAATTCAACAGATTGAGCAACCTCAGCAGCAACTTGAGCTAATAAGAATTGTTCGAATGTAGCTGGTAATTTTTCAAATGCAGAGTAACCAGCTTGAGCAGCTTCCCAAGTTGTTCTTAAATTGTTTTTACACAAAGTCAAGTTAACTTGTTTTTCAACTGTGGTTAATACATACTCACCTAAAGTGATTGAAGATGAATCAGTGTAATCACAAGTTGCGTTGTCTACGCTGATTGATTGCTGCCAGTTACGAATAACTTGCTTGTAAGCAACATTAGGGTGCAAAGTGATTAACTCTTTTGCTAAAGTTTCACCACTCAAAAGGGCGGCAGCGATATATTCGTTACCGAACTGACCAGCATAAGTATTTGGAGATACTGTAGGGCCAGAAAGTTTGATGTTTTTTAAATCTTTCATTTTATTGGTTTTTTTTATTTGAATAATTGGTTAAATACTCGGTCAGTAACTGATTCAGCTCTTTTCTCACCGATTTTAAATTTAATTGAATTTACTGGAGTGGCTTCTGGAGTGTGGAATGATCTTGGAGCTTCCTCAGATGCTAAACGAGATACTAACTCATCACGCTCTTCAGTTACACTTGACAATTTCATTTTAAGAGCATTTAACTCTTCTCTGATTTCAGAAATTTCAGCAGAAAACTCACTTACTTTAGTTGTAGTTTCAGTTAACTTTTTAGGCTTAGCCATCTCTTCAATGATTTGTTCTTTCATTGGTTCATCTTGCATTACTTCCTCAATGATTGGCTCTTCCATTACTTCCTCTTCTTTAGTGGAAATTTCCACGATGTAACCTTTGTCGTCAACTTTTACAATAGTGCCATCTTCCATAGCGTATTCACCTTGTGGAGCTGGGATTTTACCATCTTCAGTAACTACGAAAATAGCAGAACCAACTTCAAAAGATTCAGCGTCAAATGTAGCTTGACCATCCATTGTTTTCATCGATGCAAGGTTAACTTCAACGGCTGGAGCTTCGGCTTTAATGCCTAAAGCAACCATCACTCTGTTTAATGTTTCGTTTGCGTTCATATTTATAAAACTTATTATTTTGTGTTGTTACAATTTTGCCATTCAGTCAAGATGCTTATTACCTCTTGCAATTTGGCCTCCTCATCGGTTAACTCTTTAGATAACTTTTGTCCTTTATCTACAAAGTAACCTTCAATTGAGAATCCCTGAACCAATCCAGTTTTCACATAGTCATTCCATACCTCTTCGTTTTCAACTTTCATAGCCACCATCCAAGTGCCGATTGGATCAGACATTCCGTATAAAGCAGACTTGTCCTTCTCCATATCTTCTTTAACCCAAGATTCAACCAGGCATAAGCCTTGAATTTTAACTGCGTGTTCTAAAGTTGCCTGACCTTGATTGCCTCTTTGTAAGTAAAGCTCACTTGCTTTCTTTACAGTTGCTCTTGAGAAGTAACAGTAAAACTCCATTCCATCTTGGTTGCGATAGATTGGTTTGTTTGGTATTAATGCTGGGCCTAATAAGATTCTTTTTTCAGCATCAACAGTGGCAAATTTTACCTTATGGTTATTAAGTGCCACAAAATTAGATTCAATGGCTGGCGATTTTACGATACTGATTGCATCGATACCACTTGCCATTTGATTCTCATCAAGTAATAACTCAAGTATTTGCATTATTTAATACGACTATAAAGTTTAGTACAAACTGCAAGTTTTTCAGCAAGCATCTTTTTGCCTTTAGTAATTCTATCCATTAAAGGAGTATCACCGATTTGCTTTGATAACTTATCCATCAATTCAAACTCTGGAATCATATTGTTTAATGAATCCATATTGCTTTTGATTTTATTTTGCACTTCATTTAATTTAGCTTCCAACTGTGGCATTTGCATTGCTAAGTCGTTTATAGATGTTTCGATTGCATCTATTTTACCCAAATCAATTTTAAAACCTTTCTTTTGCATATATTATAAAATAAATTAACCGCCTAATGTTGCATTTTGGCTTATGCGACGATCAAGACTTTGACGGCTTGTTACATCATTACCCACGACATACGCTTTTTGTGGGCCACCAACCGCACCTTGTAAGCTTCTTGCCATCTGGGTTGAGGAATCAACTTGACCTCCAACCACGCCTATTGATGGGCCAGTGCTTACAGATGCACCCCCTCCAGTATCAACTCCCATTTTACTTGCTTGCTCTGATATCTTTTTTATATTTGCGATACCAGTTGCAATTACCGAAGCCATCAATACAAAGTTTAATGGTGGTGGGGCTGATGCCAAAGCCTTATTTGCTGCAACATATGTATCAATAATAGCTTGACCAATAGCCAAAACTGTTGCACCTTTAGAGTTTTCTTTTAGTAAACCTTGAATATTTCCTAAAACTTGTTTTGTAGCATCTAACTGTGATTGTAATGTTGCTTCTTTTTCTGCTTTTAATTTTTTCTCTTCTTCAATTTGATTTTTTGTTAAGTCAAATCTTGCTTGAGCAATAGTTTTTTCAATTTCTATTGTATCCTGGCCATTTTTTTTACGATTAATTAGTATCTCATAATTTTTTTCAAGTTCAAGTTGCAATAATGCATCTTGTAACTCCTTTTCATCTTTAATGGTTTTGAGAGCGGTTAGCTTTTTTAATTCGTACTTATCAGAAATGGTTTTCTCTTCTAAAGCATATTGATCCTTTGCTTGTTGTTGTTCAGTTAGCCTTTTCTTTTCAGCCTCTTCCTCTGCTTTCTTGTCTGCATCAGCATTAATTTTAGCGACATTTAGTTTATATTGTTTATTGATCAGTTCTAATGCCTTGGTCTTCTCTTTTTCATTCATTGTTGAACGCTGAATGTCACGCTTGGCATTTTCATTTTCAATCTCGGCTTGTTTCAGAGCCTTCTCTCTTTCATTTTGAATTGAATCAACCGCAAGTTTTTCTTCTAATGCTCTAATCTTATCAGCTGATTCTTGCCTTTGTTTATTATAATCTTCAATTCTTTTCTTTCTATCCTCCGCTTGCTTCTTCTCTTCTTCGGCTTTTTGTTTTTTAGTGTCAGCATCTTCCTTCTCAATCTTTTGGTTTTCTTTAGCAAACTCCCTTCTCTTATTGGCAAGATTGGTCTCAGTATTTAGGATTTGTATTTCCGCTTCTTGTAGTGCTTTTTTGCGTTCTTTTGATTCTCCGTTTAAAGCAATTTCCTTTCTGATATTTTCGGCTTTCTTTTTAGCGTTCTTTAGCTCTTCAGCTGCCAAACTTGTCTCGGCATCAGAAATCTTTTTTAGTGCTGCCTTTCTTTCCTCAAGCGTTTTATTTGTGTCATTTAAAATCTCCTTCGCCTCGGCCAAATCTTTATTTTGTTTTGCTCTTTTAAGGGCAAGTGATTCTTCAGCATCCTCAACCTCTTTAATGCTATCTGCTAAACTTGAAGCTTCTTCGCCAGTTACTCCAAACCATCCTGCTACAGTTTCCAATACTGCAATAAACTTATCAGCTAAAAATATAGCAAAGTCTTGAACAACCTTTACAACTGGACTTATAATGCCTTTAAATATTGCAGTAATTTTGGCAAGTTTGCCCATACCCTCATCAGTTGACTGCAACGCCTCATAAAGCGTTTTTAAAGCAATGGCAATCGCTGATATGACTAAAACAATTGGGTTTTTAATTAATTGTAGTAATTGTTTGCCTAATCCAGATACGGCATTTGCAGCATTACCAACTGGCCCTGGTAAACTCCCAAAGCTTTTGCCTATATTATCGAGCTTTTGGTCAAAGCCGTCAAGGTCTAACCCAAACTTAATTTTCTTAGCCATAATCTTATTATCCCTCTTTTAATTTTAAATTTTACTTTTTCTTTTCTGGTCTTCAACTTATATTTACCTTTGGCAATTTCTACATTCTCAGAAACACCAACCCACTCGTTTGATTGTGCCAATTTTATTATTTCGTTTATCATATTATTCGCTCGATTGTAAATGATGTCCTTTCAATGTTTATGTTTTTAGTCGATCCGTCAAGAGTGTAAGCTCTTAACTTTATAACTTGATTTTCGCCTATTGTCGCACTTGCAATAAGATTGATTGATAAAATAGTATTGGCGTGTGTTTCTTGATAAGCTTCTGTTTGCACATCATCAATATTTACTTCATAGCCAACTTTCGCACTTGATGTGTTATTGATTACCATATTGACATTGATCCTATATTGCCCTGATGTGTTTATAGTTACCTGGCTATTGGCAAGGTCATAGGTATAAAATCTTTGATCGCCATCAAATCCCACATCAGTCAAAGTTATTGCTTGAGCCGTTGGATTAACTGTTATAGGTAAGTTTGAATAGTTCCACATCGTAACTTTGTTAAGCGAAATTAATGGGAGTATATTATCCATTATCGGAGTAATCATTGATTGAGCAGATATATTGAATGTTTCAATATCAACCGCATCCGTAGTATAAATGCCTCCCCCCTCAATCGCATTTGCTAAAGCTTTACGAATTGGATTCCCATCTATAAAAGTCTTGCCATTATCCGTTGCAACCACTGTATTAAATGTAGGCTTCTTGCCAGTTGTTGAAGTAACTTGTAAATAATTTACATTTGGATAAGTGATCAACTCAATTACGGCCTTTTGGCTTAACAAATCATATTGTATTTTCTGAATCTTATAGTAATTACCACTTATAGCCACATTGTCATTCAGTTTCATATTAAGCCAAACGCCAACTGGAAGCACCGCATTAACTACAACTATTCGGCTTCTTGATGAATAAAGCCTTGAAAGATATTTATTCCAGTATAACCAATACATAGAATTGATTGGCATATTGCCTTTAAGTGGTGCTTCAAGCCCAAATGCAGTTGAATAAGCCCCAGATGTATAGTTGCTAAAAGGTGATGATGGCGGATACTGAGTGATTAAAGAAGTCCCTACATAGAAACTATTTACAACCGTTTTCAGATTTGTATTTCGGCCATTATAGAATAGAATTAGTTTCTGGTCAACCCCTTGAGATTCTGAATTGATGATAAACGGCATTTCAATGTCCGTATTGCTGATTATATTCCCACTTGTGTCAACCTCTTGAATCAATGTGATTGGGTTAACCTGGAATACAGTCTCAAACTCGATTGGCTCGTCTGAAAAGTCAACATCAGGCCTAAAGGTAACATCTCCAAAGTTTCGTTTATAGGTTGTCTTAAAGAATGTTTGAGGCAAAGCTTCACCTTCTTTGTGCTTCATTGTAATTGAAGACGGCACATTCATTTTTCTATGTGTTAGATTCTTAAAATCTATAAACTCTGTGTACTCCACATTCTGACCTAAAGCATACCAATCCTCAATATTGTGTAACTCAAATGAGCTTGATGATATTGGAACAAGCACTGCATTAAACATCTGAAGAACAGAATTGAAAAACTCTTGGACTTTAATCTCTGGCATCACTCGTGCCATATCTACAAGCACTTGGCTTGTCGGTGGAGATTTATAGCAAGTTATTGATCCGTCAACTATTGCATCAACTGGTGTATTGTAAATAAATTGAACAACATCACCTTTGCTTAATCTTGGCAACCAGCATATTTGTTGACCTCCACTTGTCCATTGTGCAGCCGTTTTGTTTTGATAAAAACCTTTTGTTTTACCATTAACAGTAACTTTAACACCAAGCGTTGGAGTAAATGTAGGGGCAACCAATGGAGTATAGTTTGTGATAGTTAACCCAAAGTAATAGTCGCCAGTTTCTGGGCAAGTGTAAGTATATGTCGTATTGTTCCAAGCACCGCTTGTATTCCCACTCGTTACTGTATTACCCACTGGCAAAGCAAACCAAGTATTTAAAGTGCTTGTAGGTCTAAATATACTTTGCGGAGCTGAATCATTAGCCTCAAAGTTTCCATAGTTATTTCCATTGATACGATCAAAATAACTGCCTGGAGCTTCTTGTGGTGTTACATATAAATAGTCAAACTCTGGCCTTGATAATAAACTCCCTCGTAAAGTAAAACCCTCAGCCGTGAAGATGTTTTGAATCATCTCTTTAAGCAAAATTGATGGCCTTAATCCTTTGTAGTTTATTGTATTTTGTACGCCTATATCATAGCTTACGCCACCACTCTTTTTGCAATAACGATATCCGTATCCATAGTCCTTTAAATCCCAAATAATTCTTCCGCCTAATAAACCTCCAGTCCACGACGACACGACTAAAGCATTGCTGATTGTATGTAAATAGTTTGACCAATCAACTTCAGGCAATGTCTTCTCACCCCATTCCACTAAAAGCTTCTTGGTTGTTCCGTAGAAAACTATATTATAAGAGCTTGGCAAACCATCAATAAATTTAACCTCAAGCAATTCAATCTCACCAGTAAACACTGGTAAGCCGTGTATAAATATTTCACCACTTAAAGCAAAGTTCTGATTCCAAGATTGTAAAAGGACATTCTCATCAAAATAGTTTTGAAATATCTTATTGTTTGATTCCGTTGCTGGTATAGTAAAGTTCTGAGAAAAATCAGTAAAAACTGTATCAATCTTTGAATAGTCTTTTATCTGTCTATTTAATTGGATTGATTCATCTTGAAACAAGTCTACCAGTTTGCCATCAATTATAAGCGAAAAATATATCATTATCTTACTATACTATTGATTAGTGGTTGAGCGTATTCAAAATTGAATGTATACATAATAAGTTTATCATTTTTAGCCGTCTTTTTATCAAATGCCGAATCCACGATCTGACAAGCGTAGGTTTTAGCATTGTAATAAATAAAAACCGCCGAGCTTAACATTAACTGTTGAAAATAATCGACATAAGCCTCTGGAATCCAATTTGTATTTGCAAGTTGCTTGTATACTCCTTGAATATTGTAAGGTGTTTTGATTCCAACGCCATAAGTCCAAGCCTCAGCCATATTAGTTTGTGCGTATATACCTTTGTAATAATTCTCTTTAGTTGTAGTCATTGCAACCTTGCTAACTGCGTTAAATGAATATCCCTCAATAACACCATATCTATTTTTGAATAAGATAGTTGTCGTTCCGTATTTATTAGGGCAGTCAAACTTGACGCTTATAGTTTCTGAACCTCCAGAGTAATTGAATACGATATTGATATCCGATCCCCAAGTACCTCCAGCCGTTATGAGTTGTTTTAGCTCAACCGCTTGAATATATGTGCTTGAATTAGTAACCGCAGTCGGAGTGATTGTGCTTGTGCCACAAACTATGCTCGTGATTTTAGTCGCATCATACCAGATATAATCGTATTGCGTTTCTGTGGTAAGATAAACCGTTGTTCTATCGGTTAAAACTCTCTTTGTTGTCGCCTGATTAAACCCTTCAAGTGTATACTCGTATCCTTTAGTGGCTAAAATGACATTGCTTGTAACTGGCCCAGATGAACCACCGCCCCAAAATCCGTTTACTTTAACTGCACAATAAACCGCACCGCTTCCGATGGTTGATGTGGATGCCCCAATGTTTAGGAAATTGTCGCTTATATATTGAGTTACAATTTTAGAAATATCAATCCAACTTCGATTGCCAGCGTATGTATCAGGAAGCCTATTGATTTCCGCTATTGGTGAAGCTGGTATTGCAGTCGTGCCACTCCATACATAGATTCTATACTGATAAACGAAATTAGGTTGTGCATAGTCTGTATCGTATGCTTGATAAAGCATTGAACTCAATGCCCCTTTTATACTTGTAGGTTGAACTGTTAAGCTAATAGCCATTTTATAATATTTTATTTAAATTATCTGCAACATCTTGCTCAATTGCCTCTTTTAATTTATCGGCAAATCTATCCTCTGTTATATCAACGCTCATATCAATAAATGGGTAAGCATCTATTCCAAAAAATTTGATTTTTCTATTCATACAAAAGGCCATTGCCTTTCTGTTGTTTTTTGTGTTCTTTAAAAATTCACCACTCTTTGTATTCCTTGGCTTTAGTCTTTTTTGACCTATCCATTTATCCATCTGTTCGACTGGGATGCCTTTGCCTGGCTTTCTACCGTCGTTGATATAGTTACCATAGTCAGCCATCTCAACAAAATATTTACCTTGCACATAGACTGGCTTGATGCTATTTACTAATTGCCCAGATGCAGTATGGTTAGCTCTGATTGATTTTATACTAATATTTTTAGGCTTTCCATTGCTCCATTCAGCTCTGTAAGTTTTTCTTAATACTTTAGCCCCCAAATTGATTTTCATTTGGTTAGCCTGGAATGTTACAACTTCCCTTAAAACTTTATTGGTATTAACAGTATCCATCAGTCACTATTGGGTTAGCCACATCTATATTTAATGTGATTGTATATCCTGCAATAACATCGTCATAAGTCTCCTCAAATGCAGTTAATTGAATAGGCTTTTGAATTTCCAGAGCATTGTAGTAAAGCTCTTCATATTTACGACAAGCGATTGCAAAGTCAACATATAATTGCTGCAATACCATTGCATAGTTGTTATTCTCTGTATACCCAATCTCTGAATAAAGCGTCTCTTGGTTTAATCCTTGGTTTTCTGTTGTGATGGTATTTACACGATCAGCAATCATTATATTAACTTGGACGGTTGCCATAACCTCATCAAGACTAACTTGGCTTACATTAGTGTGCATATAAGGATAAACCAACATTGAACGCATATTCATCTCGGTAATGTTACCGTGGGAATATCTTGCACCCATTTCGTTTGCAACATCTTTGCAAAACGCCAGTGCAGTGCCTATATGATTTTTATCTTTTTGCATTTGTTTTGTTTAATTCTGATTTTTGAACTTCTTGTAAGTCGAGTACATAACTTTGCCACAGTAGTGTCTTGTGTATAGGGAGGCATACCACAGCATCAGTTTTGAGTATGTCTCCGTTAGTAAGTCCGTAAACAAAGCCGTACCATCCCCATTTTTTACTGAACGCTGAAACTCCCGCATTTGCGAGTCCTTCGGATTCTCCTCCGTTAAAGACTTCAGTATATAGTTCACTAAGTCGCTTCCTAAATTGCAAAAAAAAACCATCGCACCTTTTACATATGCCATTGGAATCTCTTGGAAGTCCTCGTTTATTTTACCATTGTAAGCCTCAATAGTATAGTATTTGCCATCATCTTGTTTGATTGGACGATACAATACTGACATTATCTTGTATAGATTGTCTCGCTCTTTTTGGTAATTGTCTATGTCAATAAATTCAGCAGTTGTTATCTCATCAAGATTTGGAATAAATCCGTATTTAATCCCATTAAGCTCAAATGCCCTTATCAAACCAGGATCATCCGACAAAGCTTCTTTAATGTTGTTTAGAATTTCCTCAAGTGTCTTGTAAGGAATCTTTTTGATTTCGTGCGTGTTAATCTCGCAGAATATAGAAATGGTTTGGATTGCTCTATCAAAGTCGCTCAATGTCTCTGGGAGCTTTTCGAACTCCAAATACTGATGCAACTTAATATCTTTAAGACTTGTTGGTACAATTAGGCTTCTCTCCATATGGGAATAAAACCCAAAAAAGCCGATTTGTTACGAAAAAGAGGGCTTTAATGCCCCCT